>JAEEGL012738854.1_pt1 | contig 12499 bp, 9 predicted proteins | sample 9134231 | NCBI WGS metagenome assembly JAEEGL01 (sample SAMN16246548, study PRJNA631951) | gut metagenome | biome: gut microbiome; feature: rumen; material: fiber-attached | host: Bos | place: Iran: Karaj | collected 2018-10
AACGGATATTATGAGTATGATGATGACGAATTGATGGAATATTGTGAACGTGAATGTGGTTTCTTCTTCGAATATGATGAGAACGATTACCTTGATGCTAACGGTGATTTCGACGAAGAGGAGATGGGTTATGCTAAGTCTAAAGCTTTCCATGAGTGGCTCGATGACTATTTGAGAGGCCTGAGTGACGACGATGTGGTAAAGTTTATGGGTGAGCACATGGATGCTGCCGTTGATGTCGATGACGTAGAATATACTGTCAGTATCCCCGAGGACATTATTCAGAAAGCCAAAGAGCAAGCATGACTTTCGACATCATAGTTGCTGACGTTATAGGTATATTTGGAAGGCATAATAGGAAATCATTTCGTATCTTTGCACCAGATTTTTTTAATATTTGTTTAATTAGATAATGTATAATATGGAAATTTTCGACTGCAAGAAGTTTATTGCACAGCACAAGAAAAATGCTGAGAATCAGGCACGTGAGTATTTTTACAATCAAAAGGAGCGCAAGCCTTACTACTGGGGTGAAGGCAGCACCCTCGACGACGTTGCCAATCACAACGAAGTGTTCTTCCATCTCACCGACGATGAAGTAACCCGCATCAAGCAACTCATCATTGACACCGTCAATGCAGACCAACCTGAAGCCGAGCATGTCAGCACTGTCAAAGAGGCTATCGACTGTCTGACCTACAATGAGATTTTCGAGCAGAACGAAGAACTTCGCACACTCTTAGGCAAGCGTTGCGAAAAGGCGAACCTCGACCCTGAGAACATCGACTTCGACAAACGCTACTACTTCTATAAGTTCAGTGTAGTGGCTTACAACTACGACGAGAACAAAGTCTGCGCACCCATTGCTGTCGAGGTCATGCTCTCTGATGAAGACTATCTCACCCTTCTCTCACATCAACTCTATGAGCGCGAAAACTTCTGTTTCAATCAGCTGTTGAATACTAATCCGGAGCTGGCTGCCAGACTAAACAACCGCGTCGAAGGAGATATATACGGCTGGCGATTCCCCGTTCACGTTCCCTTTGCCATCCTCTTCGACGAACTTCGTGCAGATGCCGAGATTATTGACGGCCCCATAGGGGCTACAGAGGAAATCTACTGTGAGTCTTCTGAAGAAGAGATGCATCATGTCGTAGCCTCTGCCTATAGTCGCATCCTTTCTATCACAGAAGAAACCATAAAGGGCGAGGCTGTCTTTGCCGATCATCATCACATCGGCCAGATTAATGCCGATGCAGTCATGACTGCCCTCGGTGCCAACGACTATCGTGATATGATGAAGATCCTGAAGGAAAAGTTTACCTCCCGTTCAGCATTCGCTGACATCAAGGCATGGCTCATAGCCTCTTGCATCACTTTTGATGAAACAGAAGCCGAATAAGTGATATCAACTCACAGAAATATTACTCATGATTCAGAAAAAAGCGCCCAGTCGTGACGACTCGGCGCTTTTCTTTGTAGTATATAGGTATAATTCATAGGTCAAGTCCGATTTTTATGACCTATTATTTCGATTTCACTGAAGAAATGTATCAAAATGTATTAGTCCACGAAATGATTCATTATTACATAGCCTATAATAAGATAGAAGATAATGAAGACCACGGTGTCGAATTTATGAAACTGGCTGAGTCTCTGAACCGAAAATATGGTTTGTCGATTACTAAAAAAATAGATGCCTCCTCGTTCAAAAGAAACGAGAAGGCATCCAAAATATCTTGGTTCTTCACGAAACTATTTGGTTGCTAATTTCATTCATCTTTATTGTCAAACAAACCACGTATTTCCTTGTCAAAGTCAGAGTCGATTTTCTGTTTGGGATTAAACAGCTTGTATTCCTCTTCAGCCTTTCTGTCAGCCTCTTCACGCGAGATCTTGCCTTTGTCAGGTAGAAGAGCATATCGTCTGAAAGTAAGGAACTCATTCACTGATGCAGCAAACTGTTCCATGTTGAACGCATTCTCGCGTTCTATCAAGTCCTCGATATAGTCAAAATAGCCCGTTACGGCTCGTTCCAGTTGCTTGATTTCCTTCTCTGGCAGATAGTTCTTAGCCACTTTCGTGTCACTCAGCAACACCCTTCCGTCAGGAGCATTCTTCCACGTCTGTAGCCCCATGTGTTCCTTGTTATGGTCTGCCCTTGTGTATATAATCTCTGGAGCCGTTTGTCCAGTGATTGCATAGTGGAACCTATTCTGCACCATCTGATAGAACTCTCTCGTTGTGGGTGAATTCCTGTCATAGTCGAACGAGCATTCTGCATAGATGTCTGTTATCTGTTGCCAGATGCGCCGCTCGCTTGCCCGAATACTGCGAACCCTCTCCAGCAATTCTCTGAAGTAGTCCTTACCAAAAACAGCCTTTCCCTGCTTCAGTCGTTCGTCATCCAGCACAAATCCCTTGCGGATATATTCGTTCAAAATCTTGGTCGCCCAGATGCGAAATTTTGTGGCGCGGGCTGATGAAACGCGATAGCCAACGGCAATAATCGCATCGAGAGAATAGAACGTAGTCTCGTTCTTCTGAGTTTTCCCTTCTATAGCTCCATGCTGAGTGGTTATTTCCATTTTGGAAACAACCACTTCTTTGTCCAACTCTCCTTCATCAAAGATATGCGTCAGATGCTTGCTGATGGCAGGAATGCCCACCCCAAACAACTGAGCCATCGCTTTCTGAGTAGCCCAGATAGTTTCATCTTTGATCACCACCTGCACCTTTCCTTCTTCGTCAGGCAGATGGTATAATATGAATTGTATCTCGTTGTTCATATCTTATATTGCTTCTATTTTTATATTCACCTTCAGAAAATCTGTTATTTGCATCAGGTAGTTCACCTTGGTGATGTAAGAAATGATGCCACTCACCTGTCCCTCCTGCCATTATGAATTAAAGCATTTCGTATTCCTCACGACTTACAACAGTGTCAAAACCTCCAATGAATTGCTCTTCGTGTTTGCATATGCCTGAATAGTCAAGGCTACTATCTTCGTATTGCTTAAACTTATATATGGCATCATTCATTAACTGACCATTGAACACACCAAGACTAAGGAGCAAATCAAAATCTTCAATCTCTAAACCCGTCACTTTCTTGAATAGTCCAGGTTCTAACTTTAGAATTATATCCTTCAAACACTTTTCTCTATAATCGGTGAGATACATGAATACGGGAATTCGAGCCGCAAAGCGTATCAATTTCTCTTGCAGTTCTTTGCGTAGCGACTTGTATTCTTTTTCTTCATCAGAGTCGTGCTTAGTCTTTTTGTTTCCTTCTTTCTTTTGTTTCTTGATTGCCTTCCCTTTATTGATGATATTTTCGAGGTCTGCATTAAGATTTCGGAATCCTTCTATTTTTTTGAGCGCTTCCAAGGCTTCTGGACAATTGAGAAGACGTTGAAGTGTATCATCATCAACATTTACCAAACTAGCACTTTCCCATCGCCTCGCTAATAATGAAGCAGAGGTTCCGCTTAGAGAAACATCTAAAATAGCCTCTGCGTGCATTTGGAACATCTTACCATCTTCGTAAGCAAGAATTGGCATATATTTGATAAACTCTTGAACCTTTGATTCTGGATTATCTTCATCAAGGCTTAATCGACAACTATAATCAGCAATTTGCTTCAAAGCGCGATTTGGAGAAAAGTCAAATACATAACATTCATTCTTTAACACCTCTATACTCTCTGATACTGACATTTCTGTATTCTTGATTGCCCAAGGAGATTGAACACGAAATGCTGCCTGAAAATAGGTTTCAGGGCTATTCAAGTTTCTAAGAATGAAAATTCCAGTCCAAGGCTTGATGGTTACACCTGTTGTTAGTTTTCCGCAGGAAAGGGTAATTGATTTCGTAGAGAGTGGATCAGGGGAAGCCATTGCCTCTTTGACAGGAATGATTGCATCTACCCCCATTCCTGCTTGATTTCCTGCAGCTACAATTATATTATAGTCATTAAAGAATGAATTTTGTGGTTCTTGAAGAAGATTTTTCATTGCATAGCAACTATCGACCTTAGGCAAGAACCAAAATGTATGTTTTAATGTGTCAATTAGATATTCATTAGAGAATGGGACGGATGATTTTTGTCCATTGTAGTTTTTGACATCATTGTAGATACCCCCTTTATAGTTTCCACAGATAAAATCAACCCATTGCTGTACATATTCTTTATTCACAAAGGTCGCATTCTTATCATTCCCCCTTGTGGCAAAGAACTCATTCAAATCAAAGTACTCATAATCATCCTCTGATACTACTCGAATTTCTTCGGGTAGCTTATATGTGAGCATAACGACACGTGGCAAAGATATATATGGATTCTTCATCGAACGGCTATTCCAATTCATCTTTGCCTTCTGTTCATCAGAATAAGTCCAGTTGTAAATTTGTTGTTCAATGAACTCTCCAGTCGAAATTGCTCTAAATGGTGTCCCAGACAAATACAAATAGTGCCCAGTTGTTATAGGCATCAGGTCTTCATCGAAAAGATCCAGCCCCGTGTTTGTGAAATCAGAAAGGTCATTCTCAAATAAATCCTTTGCCCCCTCTCTCCAGGCCCCATAATGGTATTCATCCAAAATTACACAATCCCAGTTAACAAGATGAATCCATTCATTTTTTGCTTTGATACCACCAGATGGACTTTTCCCCATTAAATCTTGGAAAGAACCGAAGCATACAAGAGGGATGTCTTTGGGACATTGTGGAGATTTTGTCGTTGCTCTACATGATACAAATTCCCATCCCTCAAAAGCAACATGAGTCAGAAGGTCTTCTTCCCACGCAGATTCAACGGCTGGCTTAAAGGTTAGAATCAGTATTCTCTTCCAATTCATTTCCTTAGCCAGCATATATGAGGCAAATGTTTTACCAAAACGCATCTTACAATTCCACAAAAAATGCGGAGCTCGTTCAGGATCCAGGCTGTCCATGTGCTGAAAATAGTCTTTTGTCATATTTACAGCTTCTCTTTGCTCAGGACGAAGATCAAAGGTTTCTGTACGTTCCTTTTTGATTCCACCATCCATCATATCATTGATGGTTTTCAGGAGTACATTCTTTGGTACTTTTACACAGCCATCACGTCTCATATCATATCCCTTACGACTGAGATATTTTTTTATTTGACCATCTGTTATTACAGAGCCTGAAGAGTTCATGGCTCCTTTAACAAAAACATTTCTGAAATCAGATGGATTCCCTGTATATGACTTAACAAAATGTTCATGTACATCCTGTACGGTATAGCCAATGAATACATAACCATCTTTGCCTACTGGATTTTTTTCCTCATAGGCATAAATAACTGGATATGATTTGCTCATTGGATGGAAATATCTTTCTGCTGCCATATTCTGAAATCTTTAGTCCATAGGACGAATCATTGTGTTAATATATTCTATCTCTTCCAGTTTTACATCAAATAGCTTATACAACTCTTCGTCTGTCCACGACTTTGAATAATCGAGGTTTGGCACAAATGTATAAGTTGATTTTGTCAGATTCTGTCCATTCCTTACTAAGAACATCATAAATCTGAAGAATCTTGTTCGCATATAAGAAATAAGATTTTCTGCTTCCTGAAGGGTATCAAAAACTCCAATCACAAGGAAGGTCTCTGTGCATACAGAACCAGGCTCAGAAATCTTAGGCGCGCTGATTATTGAGTGAGGATAATCATCACCACCAGGACTTGCTTTTGCCGTAATAACAAGGTATTTATCAATCCATTCTTCATTTCTTCCGACTTGTCCTTTTGATATATATCCAATTCTTCCCTTTTGCTGATATAGTTTTATGTTCTTCTCAACTGTAGGTGTTGAAGAACAAACAACAGTGTTTACAATCTGGAAAGGATTACGGGAACTAACGATTTCACCCATTCTTACATAACCCGACTGTAAGACTTTTTGAAGAATGCTTATAGCTTTGTTACTGCGAATAAATACGTCACAACCTTCTTCTTTAATGGGACGATACATGCTATCTTCATTATCTCCAAAGTGGTTTACAATTCTGCAATCTCCATTATGGTTTCTTTCCCATTTGAAATAACACACACCACCACGGATGTTCTTGCCAGGGAAACAATCACTGGTATCAGGGAAATCATGCAGTTCGCTAATATGACTATCAGACAGCATGTTGTCTCTGAAACTATCCAATCCCTTACCACCAGAATACCATCTTGCAGGGATAACCATCATAAGATAACGAGGATTCATTCTTTTGGCTTGCTCAACAAAATAATTGAATATTTGTTTTGCACCATCACCACCTCTTCCTCCACCATCTTTCATGCTATAAGGTGGATTTGAAACGATAATATCAAAGTTCATGTTGAATATTTCTTCTGGTTTGTCTATATGAATAAATTGATACGCATACTGTTCAAGAGAAGGGTCTCTGTCGAAATTTTCCCTGTTTACTCCACAATATGTACAAAGTCCATCTCTTCCCCAAGTGTGGTAAATGTTCTTATAGACGATATTGCCATCGTAATTGTCAAATGTATCACAAATTGAATATTGCCCTTTTGGATTAACACTACAATAAAGGGTGCGTCTTGCCATCAAAGCGGTTAGTTCAGTAATACCGATACCAAATAATTGTTTGGTAAATATATGATTAAGTCTTTCTTGCAAGTCAGGGATTTGCTTTTCGAGACCTTTTATCAATCTCTTTGCAATCTCACGCAAGAAAACACCTGTTTTCGTAGAACAATCCAAAAATTTGAGATTTGGATCTGACCAGACTGCATCAGGAAGCAAGTCTAACATTTTGTTGGCAAGCGCAGGGGGAGTGAAAACCTCGTCATTGCTTAAGTTTGCCAAACATGTTAATATGTCAGGATTATATTTTGGCATATGATAAAATATTAAAAATTTTTACTATTGGATAATCTCTGATAGGTTTTGGAATAAATCCTTCGGTGTTTCTATCTGATACAACAATCTCCGCATTGTCTGCTTGGTTAATTAGTTGCTCATATACGAAATCTCTTCTCTTAACCTTATATGCACCTAAAAATGACCATTCTGCAAATACAATCGGTTTTTCATCGTTTGGATTTGTTAATGATAGTGCGTCACCACATAGAATGTTAGTTTCTATAACATACTCTACAATAGGCAAGAATTTTTCCCATTGTTGTTCGTCATATTCTTGGCAATAAAAATCTTTCGTTGTTAGAGCCAATCTGTGTTGGCAGATTTTTACAGTATCGCTTTCTATTTCAACACCATAGAGGCTCATCAGTGCTCTAAGAATGTAAAACTCAAAATCAACTCTGGAGTGACTATATTTCTTTACTACACTGTTAAGCTTATTTCTCAAAATCGCATCAAGAAAATTGCCATCACCACAGGCAGGCTCTAAAACTCTAGAATCTATGCGTTCAATTTCATCTTTAACGCATGACAGCATATTCGAAACTAAACAGTCTGGAGTATACACAACATTCTGTTGATTCTCATTTGCAGAATATGATTTTTTTTCTTTCATCAGTCGTCCTCTCTTGTAGGTTCTGCTTCTGCTGCTATCCAATTTGTTGTTTCTTCAGCATAGTTCTTATTTAATGGAATAGAATAACTGCTGTCGCCATGAATGATGTCGTGCTCATGCTTTCGCATAAATTGATCATTATGCCATTCAAGGTATTTTTTTCTGTCATCAGTAAGATAGGATTTTTCAATTTTAACCCCATCAACATAATTGAGCCATTTGTTGTCTTTAATCTCGTCAACATATCTAATATGACCATCACTTTTATCGATGGTTATATAGAGCCCCCCCTCTGATTCAAATAATCTATCACATACAGGACACATCAGTAACCCATTGTCAGGGTTTATCGCATCTTCAGTATTCGTACAGCGAGAGTATGGCATTATATGACTGGCAGTTAACATCTTCTCGAAATTAAATCCGCAGATAGGACATTTGTGAGGAATATCTAATAATAGAGTTTTTCTAAATTCATCTTGAACAGTTCTTATTTTAGTTAAAGCGACTGTGTATTTGTTTGCTTTAATTTGCCTCTTACCTTCTTCGGTTAATTTTTCTTTATCAAGCATGTCCATTTTTGTGTCTGCGATGTCTGCAGCAAAACCATCGGATAAAACGATTTTACCTACTTGTTCAGGTAATATAATCAAATATGGACTTAGTGTTTGAAGAATATAATCATTAGACAAATCATCAAGATAAGTGTTTTTCTTTAACTTATGCACACCACTTCTTGTACCGGCAACATTAATAGCCACATCTTTTATATTTAGAATATTGTTCTTTACATTGCCAGTGCGGGCCACCATTCTTGTCTTATTCGCAAATCCTAATATATTAGTTGAGAACTTAGCAACAAAGTTACACCACTTTTCTATGTTTGAGGCATTTGCCAAGATAGCTTTTTTTATTTTGTCATATGCATTTTGTTGTGATTCTTTATCTCTTGCTATTGCAAATTCTTTAAAAAACTCCCAAATTCCATCATGATTAAATACACAGTATGCAAGCATATATTGAGCAATATAGGCATTTTCCATATTGGAACAATAAATGTCAAGTATATTTTGATCTAATACTATGTACTTTTTTGTGCCTTGTAATTTTGATAATGCGCCACAAAAGCATAAAAGATTCAGAACTTCATTTAAATAATTAACAACCCCAGCGTTATTAGAGTCTAAATTGAATATATCAATAACGTACTCTTTTGCTTTATCAATGTTCTTTGCTTTATCAAAAATACCATTTTCTGAAAATCTAGTGATGAAACGACAAAGAAAGAACATAGTGTCAAATCCATATGATTTGTCAGCAAACATTTTTCCTTCTTGTTTTGAATAACTAAGAGAGGAAAACTTATTGACTAAATAGTCTGTTACTTTTTTGTTTATCATAAGCGTCAGTTTTTAAATCCGATATAATAAAGAGAACATTCATCAATGTTTAATGTAAAACGTGATTTACTTTTTACAATCTCATAGTATTTTCTAAACTCTGGCGATGAGTATAAAGTTAAATCATCTGGTGCTATCAATATTTTGGGTGTAAGAATTGCTATACTACCGTTTGGTACTGTATTATCTGGTAGAATAGTGGCTCTCGTATTATATGTGAAATTCACCATTATGATAGACCTTTTATTAAGATACTTACCAACTTGAAGATTGGAAACATCGTCAATGTATTTATCGTATCCATCTATGTTAATGATAGCCCCATCGTCAAGCATGTTCTTTGAACGAAGAACCCTTATTCTCCCTTTATCACTTAACATTGAGTTAGTAATTTGTCTGTCTCTAAATGATTCAAAGACATCTAGCTGCATTGTTTGTATGAATTTGTCGAAAAACTCATTTCTGTAGAGTAACCATACGTGATCATGATAAATGTAATTTTGTGAATGAAAATATATTTCATTGTTTACATAGTCACGAACAACCAATGTTCCTTTATATTTCTTTGAGAAATGTAAGGATAATATTTCAACAAATACTTTCTTAAAAAATTTGACTCCAAAATCGCAGATACTTACCAATGGATATGTCTGATATTTATTACGAATCGGTTCAAATTCATCTGCCATTGCAAAATTCTTGGGAATTACGCAAACTATATCGTCTGCAGAATCATAGATTTTGTTAAGGAAGAGGCCAAAAAGATTCTTCAATTTTAATCCCTGGCTCACCGCTGGATATTTCTTTTTAGAATTAGCATATGGAGGATTTGTTACAACTGCATCATAATGTTCAGTCATAGGAAATTCCAGAAAATCAGAGCATATATAATTAATGTTGACATTAGACCCCAACCTTATTTTTTGTATAGATTCCTGCAAAGATTTAATTGTGTCTGCATCAATTTCTACAGCGTCAATGATAATGGAATCCTTATCTGAAAACAATGCTATAAGTTGTGGCAAAAAAGCGCCAAGACCGACTGACGGCTCCAAGATCCGAATGTCTTTCTTGTTAATATCCAAGTCTTTGACCGCATCAAATACCACGCATTGAGGTGTATAGAATGAACCAGTGTCTTTAGCATTCGCTATGGCTTGTTCCTTTAAGAAAGTATCGATGTAGAAATTGTTTCTAATCTCTTCGTCCTGCATATAATCTTCAAGAAATTCCTCTTCAAAGGATTCTACAAATTCATTGAATGTCAACATAGTATCGACATTCTTGGACAACGTTTCAATAATATGAGTTGGTACAGCTTCACCAATACAACGTCTAATATTCAATTCATGAATAGACAAATACTCTTCGGCACTTTCTGGAGTCAACTTATCATCATTAACAGACCACTTAAAGTTTTGAGGAATTGTCATAAGTATCATAAGCTCTCTGATACTTAATACCCGATTGTCTCTTGGGTGAATAGTATCGTTGCTGGCAAGCTGATCATTTCTTGTTGCGATACACGAACATGGTGAATCCCACCTTAACCTGCGGAATTTATTTCCCATTTCTGCGCCTTTTAGGGTAATTCGGTTGCCATTCTTATCCAGTTTGTATGGCTTTAAATTATCCGGGTTTTCAAACGCACTTTGCCCTTCATGAAGAGGGGCAATCCATTCTTCCATATATGCATCATATAATCTTGCAAAATGGAAAGGGTCATATGCATCCCTTTGAGCATAGCCTAATGGATTCAAGTGACCAATACTTTCTCTTAATGTTATTTCCCTCTCTTTACATGGAAAAATATTCAAAGGTGAAATATTTCTTAAATCTCGTCTTGTACCTACTACTATTGTTCTTGGACGGCTGGATGGCACACCGTAATCCTTAAAATTCAAAACTTTGTAATAGATATAGTAATTCTCGGATAAATTGCTATATATGCTATCTTTGATAGACATATCAACACCCGTCGTGTCGGTACAAGTCGTTTTCATAAATGAGCGAACATTCTCAAATATGAAAACTTTGGGGTTCACATCTCGAATTACCCTTATTGCTTCTACTACAAGAGAATTTCTTACTTGTTCTTTGTCCGATTTCTTGCAATTAGCGGTCGACATGCCTTGGCAAGGTGGCGTAGCAAAAACAACATCAACGTCTTGAATATTGAATTCTTCGTGCCATTTTTGAATTTCCTCGAACAAACGAACCTTAGTTTCATCTTTGGTCATATCACCACAGATATAACCAGAATCAAAACGACACTTATTGTTGGCTCGTTGAACATTTAATCTTTCATTAAGTAGTTCGCATGTGGCAATACATTCGTAACCGTTTTGCTTAAAACCATAACAGCCAATGCCTGCACTACTGAAAAGACTGACATATGTCCTAATATGATGCTTATGCAATTTAGCTTTTATATCTGAAAATGTTCTATTTTTCTTAGACATATTCTTTGTATGTTTCAAGAGACTCTAGTTCTTTATAAATTTATCTTAGTTTATATCTTGTTGTTGACAAAGATATAATATTATTTCTTAAATGCATCTCTAGTTAAATGATTTTTCTTTTCTTTAACGTTTCGTAATGGGATGACACAAGGATAGATGATGACAGCTATAAGCTTTCCAACTCCTTAAGAATCCTGCAGATGTAACAGCTGGAGTGCTCTATGTCCATATTTCGCCAAACGTCTTTTCTCTATGAGCAATTGCAAGAGGTTCGACTTATCCTCATTGCTAAGATCCTTTGCATCCCGAATCTTTTTCTCTTATTCTTGTTTGTCAAACTTCATAATATGATGTTTTTAATTATTTTCGTCTTCAAATAAATATAGTTCTTCAGGTTCATCATCAGACTCTGATACAACAATGATATCCTGATTGTCTTCTATATGACAAACCTGTTGAATCCTGTTCAAAATAGATGTGCCACGTAAGGTGACAAACTCTCTGAAATTGTCGCTCTTTGCTGCAACAAACGCTTCCTCATCAATAAAATGAGTAAGAAGAGCTGATTGTATCTCTGCGTTCTCTGTTTCATACTGATGAAGATAGACACTTGGGTGCTTTGCACTAATCTGCTGGTTCAATCGCTTCGTAATGAAAGCGAAGTTAAGCACAGAGTTGGCCTCGTCCTGAGTAATGCCAAACTGATTCCGTAAGGCATAAGGGAAGAAATGATGGTTCTCCTTGGAGTTGGAACGTGAAGCGTTAGTCTTATCCAAAGTGACGATAGCTCCATTGTCAAAGTCTAACGGGCCGTTAAGTGCCATCAGACAAAGAATGCCATTCTTGATAACAGAACGAAGATTCATTCTGACACGTATAAGTTCATCGACGGTGAGCTTCACAGAGAATAGTCTTGGAGCCATGATACCAATGGCCAAATCATTTATCCAAAGTACATCTTCGTTCATGCGGGTAAGTGTAGAACTGGAGTAGCGTTGTGAGAAAGTAACCGTCCAGAACCATCCTGATATCAGATTCTTAACCTCTGCATTGATATACTTCTCGCCAGACAGGAAGAAATAGTGCTGAATAACTGCCAAAATGCTACT
>JAEEGL013430302.1_pt1 | contig 12499 bp, 10 predicted proteins | sample 9134231 | NCBI WGS metagenome assembly JAEEGL01 (sample SAMN16246548, study PRJNA631951) | gut metagenome | biome: gut microbiome; feature: rumen; material: fiber-attached | host: Bos | place: Iran: Karaj | collected 2018-10
AAACTATCTGCTGGAATAAAAGGCATTTTCTTTTTGATTTCTTCTTTAAGGTTTCTCATTCCATACAAAATTGATACATCTAAATTTTTAATATTTGTATATTTTTTCTGAGAATAGTCTTTATTATAAAGAACTCCTTCATATATCCAAATGTCTGGTATTTCAAACTTTGCTTCTGTATCCAAATAAGTAACAGGAACAAAATCCCCATTTTCTTCAGCATAGGAAACAGGTGCAAAAGCAAGCATCAAAATGACAATTATTAAAATCAAAATTCTAATAGAAAAATTTTTCATACAATTCTCCATTCTATATCTTTAGTATGTCTTAATTATACAACATTTATTTGTTATTTTTGTTACAATAACTTAATTTAAATAAACTTGAAACATGTATGTAAAATACGTTAAAATATATACGGGAGAGTTTGAGTTATAATTCACTTTAGGAGGAATTTTATATGAACTGTGGAGATACAAAAATTCACGAAGAAACAAAAAAAATATTAGAAAATTATCCAAGAGAAAAAGATAGATTAATAGGAGTTTTAAATGATGTGCAAGAAAAATTTGGTTACGTTCCAAGAGAAGCACAAGAAGAAATATCTAAGTATTTAGGCTTATCTCTTGCAGAAATATATGGTGTAATTACTTTTTACTCTAGATTTACTTTAGAGCCAAAAGGAAAATATAAAATTTCTGTTTGTCTTGGTACAGCATGCTTTGTCAAAGGATCTCAAGCAATTTTAGATAGAGCAAAAGAAAGACTTAAAATAGAGCCAGGTAAAACTACTGAAGACGGCCTATTTAGCTTAGACGATGTTCGTTGTGTTGGAGCATGCGGATTAGCACCAGTATTCATGATAAATGATGAAGTTTATGGAAATGCAACAGTAAAGCAATTGGATACGGTAATTGATGAAATAATAGCAAAGGAAAAATAAATCATATGAAAAAAGTTGTAGTTATAATATTAATTCTGTTGATTCTTATTTTAGTAACCGCATTTATTTTAATAAAAATCAATCCATCAAGTTCAGCGGTGATTACTCCTTATGATACTAATGCAGATGTTATTGACTTTTCCTATGATAGTTCTTGGGATATGTCATTTAGCTACAAGTTTGCAATAAAAAGAAAAAATGATAAATTCTTGCTTACAGGACATACTATAGATGGATCAGGGTATAATAAAATTGATGAAAAAGAAATAAATCCATCATGCTTAGATGAAATAAAGCAATTATTAATTAAGTATAATGCATCTAATTGGAATGGCTATAACGAAAACTATTTTGACGATGATCCTTTTGCTACAGGTGAGCGGATTTAGTTTTACACTCGAAATAACCAATGACAAAGAAGAAAAATTCTCTATGGATGGAACGTGGAAATGTCCAGATAATTACATGAAATTTCATGACGAATTGATAAAATGTCTGAAAAAATATGCAGATGACCAATAATTAATATTAGAAGAAATTAATAATAACTCATAACAATCAATAATGCGATTTGTACTATGTTAGGCAATAGAGCTTAGTCTACAGATAAATTCAATGAAGGGAGAAATCCAATACATGAAAACTAGAGAAGAAATTGAAAATATTAGAGAACAAAAGAGAGCCGAACTACAACTTCGTGTTAGTTCAACATCACCTGTTACTGAAAAACATATTTTGGTATGTCGTGGCACAGGTTGTACTTCTTCAAAATCTCCAAAAATAATCGAAGAGATGAGAAGAATAATCGAAGAAAAAGGTATCACAAATATTAGAGTAATTCAAACCGGTTGTTTTGGATTATGTTCTAAAGGACCTATAGTTATAGTTCGCCCGGAAGATACTTTTTATAGTCATGTTAAGATTGAAGACTGTGAAGATATCATAAATGCAGTAGCTTCTGGTGAGAAAGTTGAAAGACTTCTTGCAAAGGATATCGATGGAAGTGTTGTTAATAAATTAGATGAACTTAACTTCTATAAAAAGCAAAAAAGAATTGCTCTTAAAAACTGTGGTGTAATAGATCCTGAAAATATAGATGAATATATTGCATTTGATGGATATAAAGCATTAGAGACTTGCTTGTTTGATATGACTCCAGAAGAAGTAATTGATGAAGTTTCTAAATCAGGTCTTCGCGGACGTGGTGGTGCAGGATTCCCAACAGGTAAAAAATGGGCATTTGTTAGAGCAGCGGTGGGCGATGTAAAATATATAGTTTGTAATGCAGATGAGGGAGACCCAGGTGCATTTATGGATAGAAGCATCCTTGAGGGAGACCCTAACTGCGTATTAGAAGCTATGACAATTGCAGGTTATGCTTGTGGGGCATGTCGTGGATTTATCTATGTAAGAGCTGAATATCCAATCGCTGTTCATAGATTAAAAATTGCAATTGAAGAAGCAAGAGAATATGGATTTTTAGGAGAAAATATATTAGGTTCTAATTTTAGTTTTGATATTGAAATTAGACTAGGTGCTGGAGCATTTGTTTGCGGTGAAGAAACAGCACTTTTAGAATCAATTGAAGGAAAGAGAGGACAACCTAGAGTTAAACCTCCATTCCCAGCAAATGTAGGACTATTTGGAAAACCAACATTAATCAATAATGTTGAAACATATGCTAACATTACTAAGATAATTTTAAACGGAGCAGAGTGGTATGCAGGAATTGGTACCGAAACATCAAAAGGAACAAAAGTATTTGCTCTTGGTGGAAATGTTGTAAATGTAGGACTAGTTGAAGTTCCAATGGGAACTACTTTAAGAGAAATAATATTTGATATTGGTGGAGGAATACCAAATGGCAGAGAATTTAAAGCTGCCCAAACAGGTGGTCCTTCAGGAGGATGTATACCTGCACAAAACTTAGATACTCCAATAGATTATGAAAGCTTGCAATCAATCGGTTCTATGATGGGTTCTGGTGGACTTATCGTAATGGATAACACAAAGTGTATGGTAGATATAGCAAGATTCTATTTAGACTTTACTGTAAGTGAAAGCTGTGGAAAATGTAATCCATGTAGAATTGGAACAAAGAGAATGCTTGAGATATTACAAAAGATTTGTGATGGAAAAGGTGAAGAAGAAGACTTAGAAAAATTAGAGCACTTAGCAAATGAAGTTAAAGCTGCTTCAGTATGTGGTCTTGGTCAAACAGCTCCAAATCCAGTACTATCTACTATGAGATTCTTTAGAGATGAATATATAGAACACGTGCGTGATCATAAATGTAGAGCAGGCGCTTGCAAGGCAATGGCAAATATTGTAATTGACCCAGAAAAATGCAAAGGCTGTGGACTATGTAAGAGAAACTGTCCTGTTAATGCTATTACAGGTGAAGTAAAAGAACCTCATCATATAGATCCTAATATTTGTATTAAATGTGGAACTTGTGCGGATAAATGTCCATTCCATGCTATATCAAAATAGTTTATTTATGGAGATAAAATAATGAATAATAAAGAAGTGTTAGAAGCATCAAAACAAGTGGGTTCATTGTTTAAAGATTCATTTCCAAGTCATGGTTGGAATACAACGATTGAATTCACTTTATTAGCTATAATAATAGTTAGTACTATTCTTTGCATATATTTTAAAAAGAAGGACAAAAAAACTCTTTTTATAGTTTTTTTGAGTTTATCGGTAATTTCTTTGGCGACTTATTTTACACCATTCCTTTTTAATTAAAGATTCATGTTTATATAATAAAACGAAGGGATTTTTACACTATGCATAAAATATTCATTAGTATTTTGTCATTTTTAAATATAGGTAATATAGTTACCATTTTACTAGGTTTTCCTATCGCTTCTGATATGTATGCATCATATGGACTAACCAACCAATTACCAAATGGGTTTGTTTATTTGTATAATTGTAAGATTGTATTATGGGCTTTATTGATTTTTGTTATTATTTTTACTTTATGGTATGACATTTATTTTAATAAAAAAAGAAAATCTGAAAAAAATGAATTATATAAAAACGTGTCAATATTTGCTTACATTACTTTGGGAATTATATTGATTACGACATTCTTTTTGTTCATCTTTTGCATTTTAAAACCTATTATGGAAGTATATATGGCAAGCTTCATATTTGAAGCAAATGGAATATAATTTTATGTGAAATTTTAATAGTTTATTAAACAATTTTAAAGGAGATTTGACAAATGATTAATTTAACTATTGATGGAAAACAAATTCAATGTGAAGAAGGACTTACAATTTTAGAAGCAGCAATGAAAAATGGAATAGATATTCCAACTTTGTGCTTTCTAAAGGAAATTAATGAAGTAGGAGACTGTAGGATGTGTATAGTCGAAGTGGAAGGTCGCAGAGGCTTTACAACTTCGTGTATCACAAAAGCCGAAGAAGGCATGGTTGTTCATACTAATTCTAAAACAGTTCAAGATGCTCGTAAAACTACTCTAGACCTGATTTTATCTAATCATCACAGAGATTGTTTAACTTGTATTAGAAATGGCAATTGCGAACTTCAAAAATTGGCCGAAAAATTCAATATTGAAAAAGTTACATATGAAGGTGAATTAAAGGATTATGAGATAGATGATAAATCTCCTTCAATAGTAAGAGATTCAAATAAATGTATTCTTTGTAGCAGATGTACTGCAACTTGTAAAAAAGTTCAAGAAATCGGAGCTATAGAAAAATCTAATAGAGGATTTGATTCTTGCATTTCTACTGTTAATGGTTGTAGCTTAGCTGATTCAAATTGTACATTTTGTGGACAATGTATTGAAGCTTGCCCTGTAGGTGCATTACACGAAAAAGAAAATATAGATGATGTCTGGAATTTATTACATGATGAAAATAAATATGTAGTAGTTCAAACTGCTCCTGCTGTTAGGGTTGCTATTGGTGAAGAATTTGGAATGCCAATTGGTACAAATGCAGCTGGAAAAATGTGTACAGCTTTACACAATATAGGATTTGATAAAGTGTTTGATACAAATACAGGTGCAGATCTTACTATTATGGAAGAAGCAAATGAATTTATAGATAGAGTTACAAATGGTGGAGTACTTCCAATGATTACTTCTTGTAGTCCTGGATGGGTGAGATTTTGCGAAAAGAATTTTCCAAATCAACTTTCACATCTTTCATCTTGTAAATCTCCACACACAATGTTTGGTGCACTAATAAAGTCATACTTCGCTCAAAAGTATGGAATAGAAAAGGAAAAAATTGCAGTTGTAAGTATAATGCCATGTATTGCTAAGAAATATGAATGTTCTAGACCAGAAATGGAAGTAGACGGCATAAGAGACGTTGACTATGTTCTTACTACTAGAGAGCTAGCTAGAATGATAAAACAAGCAAACATAGATTTTGCAAATCTAGAAGATGGAAAATTCGATGATCCTATGGGAGAAGCTTCTGGTGCTGGTGCAATATTTGGAACAACAGGTGGAGTAATGGAGGCTGCTGTTAGAACAGCTGTAGAAACACTAGAAGGAAAATCTGTAGACCAAATTACATATGAAATGGTAAGAGGAGAAAAGGAAATAAAAGAAGCAAGTTTATTTGTTGCAGATAAAGAAATCAAAATAGCAGTTGCATCAGGACTTGCAAATGCTCGTAAATTACTAGAACAAATTGAAAGAGGAGAATCTCCATATCACTTTATTGAAATTATGGCATGTCCAGGAGGATGTATAATGGGTGGCGGACAACCTATTAAATCTGCTAAGACACGTATGACAGTAGATGTAGCCGGACTTCGTAGAAAAGCCATTTATTCAATAGATGAAGCTTCTACAATTAGAAAATCACACGAAAATCCAGTAATGAAAATGATATATGATGAATTTTTAGAAAAACCAGGAAGTCACGTAGCACATAAATACTTACACACAACCTATTCAGAAAAACCATTATATGAATAATCAATTGGACCAAAGGGGACACTTCATTTGAGCCCAAGCAATTTGCTTGGACTCAAATGAAGTGTCCCCTTTGGTCCAATTAATTATTTTCCAAGTATTTTTTCATATTTGTATGACATTATATTTTTATTTATAGCTATTTTTAATAATTTATGCTCGCTTATATCAGTATAAGGGGTGTTTTCTGAATTTATTCCAAGAAATCTAATTCCATATTCCATAGAATAATCAGAGAAGAAGCCTTTATGTACGACAATTATATTTTTTTCGAAGCTAAGTTCTTTTATTACATCCAAAAAAGCCATTCTTTCCTCAATATCAGAAAATCTATCAATAGAATCATTAAATACTAAAACAATATTATTTGTTTTGTCTTTTCTAACATCATCTTGAAGTTTTAAAAATTGTGTACTATCTGTTTTTCTAATTCCATTTTGTGACACATCAAGAGTAATTATAGTACAATAATCATTCGTAAACTTGTCATATCCTGTGTTTTCAATATATTCAGTATGAATCCTATTAGCATAAGGAACAAATCTTTTGCTTTCTTCTATAGCTTCATCAGCTATGTTTTCATTGTCTCCACTATTTTTGTCAACATTATTCTTACTTAAATACATCTTTTTCACATCTTGTGAAATTTTGTTTGTAAATACTGTTAAATCACAATATTTGTTGATATTATTAATCATTAAATTGTTTTTTAACCAATTAAGCATCATTTTTGACTCATCAATGTTATCTATAAAAGCAATATCAAATGAATTCTCGGAAGAAATATCTATTTCATTATCCAAAGGTGTTTTGTCATCTTTTGGCGTATTTACAAGCGTTTTGCCAATCGTCTTACTTGAGTAGTACCCCAATTTATCTACATAAATAAAACCAGAAGATCTAATATTTTCATCATGTTGTGCCAAATAAATATCTGTAATTCTTAATGGACGTGCATAAGAAGATAAATCTACTTCAACTTCGCCCCACCCATCATGCAAAATATTATCTTGAACCACAATAATTCTAACATCATCATTGGCATCTATTGCTTTAATTTTCAATTGTTCATCTTTATACTCATCATTATATACCCAAAACGCAAGTCTAGTAGCATCTGTCGGAACAATCTTTTCTTCATCAAATACAATATATGCTCCTCGAACTTTACTATCTACATCAAAATCATATTTTAATAATACACTTCTTTTGCCTTCATAGCACTGAATTTCGCTTAGTTCAGTACTTCCACCGACTTCATCTGGATAAGGATCAAAAGTAAAATCTTCTTTTTCAAAATCATCAATCATTACAAAATTTTGACTTCCAACTATTACTTTTGCATAAGTAGTACAATCACCCTTAGAAATTTTTAAAATATATACACCTGCTTTTTCAGCTTGAAAAGTTAAATCTTTAAATGATGCACCATCTGGAATTTCATTTTGCAATTCGTTATCCAAATAATACTCACAAATGCTTAAATCATAAGAATTAAGCATTGTTATAGCATAGTTTCCATTCTTATCCTTAGCTTTTACTGTGTAACTCACACTTTCGCCTGGATTTATAAATTTCTCTTTTGGATAAACATATATTTCATTAACACTTTCTAATATGTTTAATTCTAATTCTCCTTTCGCATTTCCTATTTTTGCAATTAGTGTTGTTTTTCCTGGAGTATGACCTACAATATATCCATCTTCAACGTTTACTTCGACTCCATCGTAATCCCATTCGATATCTTCTTCATCAATTTCAACACCTTGCAAATATTTGTTGTATCCTTTTACACTAACTTTTCTTTCTTCATCTTTTAATATATTAGTGTCGCGAACTTCAATTACTAATTGATCTAATTTTTGTGAATTAGGTGCACTATTAAAAATTCCAACTCCATTAGAAACTCTTCTTTCAGAGCCTTCACTTGGTGTATTAATCTCAGAAATTTCAGTATCTCCAAGTCTTATAGCAATCATTGTTGTTGAACCACCACCATCTAAATTAATGGCGTTATAAATTCCAATTGAAGATAAAAAATCTGCTTCTTCTTGTTGTGTCATTCCTATGCTTGATTTAATTCTTCCATCTATAGTAACTAAATAAACTATGTTTTCTGATTTATTTGTACCAATAGCTGTTCTAGGATTTCTTCCATTTACATTATGAGTAAACTCTTCTGGTATTGTTCCATTTTTAATTAATTGCGCTCCACCAGAAATTGCAAATTTTATATTTCTAATATTTGGCGTATAATTCATTCTTAATTTGACGCTTTTACCAACCTTAATATAGTTTTTAAAAGGTTCTGCATCACTAGTTAAAATTGAGACTACATAGCCTTTTTCGGGTATCATACATTTGTCTTCATTTACTCTTACCTCAATAACTTCATCATCATCAACAACTATTTCGGTCATATTTAAATCTTCCGAACTTCCTATTGAGTATTCTCCAAATTTTCTATTAAATACGCTTGCCAAACTATAATCATCAGAGTACTTATTAATATCTCTAATGTTTATTTCATAATCATTATCCAAGAATTCCAATGTTATTTTTGATGAAACATATTCATAGAAAACATCATTATCCTCATCTAATAAAAATGAAGCAAATGTATCCTCTTCATTGTTTAACCAAGTAGGCGAGCTAGCAATAATCCCATCATCTATTGATAATCCAATTGAATGCCCTATACCATTTCTTCCAGCAAAAAAATCTGCATTTATACCAGCAATAGCATCATTTTGCTTTACCATATTATACGTTGTACTTAAATATCTATCTCCACTAAAGCTTGTAAGAAGTCCTATTTTATTATAATCATCATTAATATCTATCGAAATTACATTTGCCTTAACCCAACCATCTTCAGTTAAAATATTATACTCCGTCAAATATGTTCCAGTAGAAATCTGTGTAATTTTGGCCTTTTTATATAAAATTGAGTTTGCAAATGAAACACTAATTAAGTTCATAATTATTAAACTAATTATTAATGTTATTATCTTTTTCATTCTTTAATTCCTTTTCTTTACTAAATTTTGCTATTGTCATTATTTTTGATTTGCTAATGGTTCTTTTTATTTTGATGATTCTATATTTTGTTATTCTTTTCGATTTATCTTTTGCTTCAATTGCAGTTTCTTTAATTTCACTTGCTACATGTAACATTTTTTCTTTACCTATTTTAACTTTATCTGCAAAAGCATGTGGGAAAGCCTCTAGAATTCTTCTGTACATTGCTGATTGTTCTAGAATTTTTTCTCTAACTTTCTTTGATATTTCTTCGGTATTATCCTTAAATTGATTTGAAACATTAATAGATATGCTTCTAATTTTATTAATAATTGAAAGTGATACAATTGTATCAATAATAAATGTTACAAATGTACAACAAAATAAGATGGTTAATACATTTTGTGGCATTAAATCTATTACATAATAAAAAGCAGGATTCAATACTTTAATTATCGCAATTCCAGCAATACCAAATAGTATAAGGTTATCTAAACAAATTCTACCTTTAATATTAAATCGTTCATTTGAATAATCCCACCAACGAGCATTAAATAATTTTTCTAATATATAGCTGGTAAAATATTCTAAAACACCACAAAGAATAATAGATAACCCAAATACAGCAAAATAGTCATCCGAATAGTTTGTTAATAATATAGTTATTAAAATAGCTCCGAAGCCATATACTGGACATATTGGTCCAATTAGAAATCCACGGTTAACAAATTTTTTTGATTTTATTATTTCACCAATTACTTCAATTATCCAACCACAAAAAGAGTAAATTAAAAATATAATAAATAATTTTTGTATTGAAATTTATTCTATCATTTTATCACCTTAAAAGTTTTGTGCAATATTATAAAATACTATTATTACATATTTAAAAATAGAGGCTTTATTTAAGCCTCTTTTGTAATAGCAAACATTCTAAATCTAATGATTTGACATATATTCATATTTTTGTGTTGCCCAAGAGTATTCTTCTTGATATTGTTCATAAACATATAATACACCATTTTGAATATATATTTTACCTTTTAATGTATTAGGTACTTGCCCATTAAACACATATGCCGGAGTATCCTCTGGAGCATTTAATATCTTTGCTTTTTCATCTTCATTAGGATATTTAGGATTAACCTTCTTTCCTTCAAAATCATTTTCTAAATAATCCAATTTTGCTGAATTAGTTAAACTATCTTCTTTTCCATCCCATCTTAATAAATTTTTATTAAAATCTCTTTTTCCATATAATGCACCTCTTTCATTATATATTCTAAGAGAATCAACTGCGCTTTCTAAATCAGTTAAGAATACGACTTGCTGGGCTTTATCAACATTTACAAATCCTGAAGAAAGAGCAATGCCAGCAATTATTACTATAACAATAATTGTTATGGCAAGTGTTATTAATGAAACACCTTTATTACTTAATTTCATCATTTATCACCCTTTTTTACAAAAACATTTTAATTGCCTCTTCAATTTCATTCATGATTTCATTACATTTTTCTTCACTAACTGCTTCAGCTTTAATTGTAAGATTTGGTCCTGTATTAGAAGCTCTGACTAGCCCCCAACCTCCATCATAAACTACTCTTGCGCCGTCAACATCTATTACATTATATCCTTTTTCTTTGAAATATTGTACACATTTATCTACAATTTCAAATTTAGTTTCATCTGTAACTTTTACAATTCTCTCTGGAGAACCTACATATTTAGAAATACCATCTAACAATTCAGAATACTTTCTATCTGTATTAGATAATATTTGTAAAATTCTAGCCGTTGAATAGAAAGCATCATCAAATCCAAAATATTCATCATTAAAATAAATATGTCCTGCATATTCACCCGCAAATATTAAATCTTTTTTTCTTATTTCATCTTTGATAAATGAACTTCCAACTTTAACAAATCTAGGTTTAGCTCCTATTCTTTCTAAATCTTCATATAGACTTTGTGTACATTTAACATCTAGTATTGCTTCAGCACCTGGATGATTCTTAATCAAATCTCTCCAAATGATAATCATAAATTCATCGCCAAAATTAATTCTTCCATTTTCATCAAAGCAAATAATTCTATCTGCATCACCATCATAAGCAATACCTATGTCACAATTATTATCTTTAACAAATTGTTCAAATTCTAACATATATTTTTCTTGCGAAGGGTCTGGGTGGTGAATTGGAAAATTACCATCTGGTTCTTCACAACAAATAAGTAAATCTTCTATTCCAAGTCTTGTATAGAATTCTCTTGCAAACCAACCTGCACTTCCACTTCCACAGTCTACTGCAACTTTTAATTTTCTATCGCCTAATTTTACTCTATCTACGATATAAGAAATATATTCTTCTCTTAAATCATGTTCTATTATTTTTCCTCTATTTTCAGAAACTTCAAAATCTTCCTTTTCTAAAAATCTTCTAAAATCTTGAATTTCTTCTCCATAAATAGTGTCTCTACCCATAGCACACATTTTAAATCCGTTATATTCTTTTGGATTGTGGCTTGCTGTAATCATAATAGAAGGCTTAATATTTAAAATTTCTCTAGCAAAATATGTCATTGGTGTCATACAAAGTCCAATATCTATAACATCTATTCCAGTAGAATTAATTCCATCGCATAAAGCATCAAATAATTCTTTACCTGTAATTCTTGCATCACGACCTACTATTATTGAAGTATTTCCTTCTCTTTTCATTAAAGTTGCAAAACCTTTACCTATTTCTCTTGCAACATCTTGGTTAATTTCGTCTGGTACAATACCACGAATATCATAACCTCTAAAAATATTTTTAGATATTTCCATATTTCACCTCAACATATTTTATATATACATTAAATATCTAAGTTTTCAACTTCATGAGCATGAGTTTGAATAAATTCACGACGAGGTTCAACTTCATCGCCCATTAATACTGTAAATATTTGATCAGCTTTTGCTGCATCTTCTAGTTCAATCTTAACTAAAGTACGATTTTTAGGATCCATTGTTGTTTCCCAAAGTTGGTCTGGATTCATCTCACCAAGACCCTTATATCTTTGGATTGAAGTTCCTTCTTCACCAATCTTTTCAAGATTTGCTTTAAGTTCTTCATCTGTATAACAATAGATTTCTTCTTTCATACCTTTTTTAGTAATCTTATAAAGAGGAGGTTGAGCACTAAATACTCTTCCTGCTTCTATTAATGGACGCATATATCTAAAGAAGAAAGTAAGTAATAGTGTACGAATATGTGCACCATCAACATCGGCATCGGCCATCATTATAATCTTACCATATCTAATTTTTGTAATATCAAAATCACTACCAATTCCTGCACCAATAGCAGTAATTACTGGATTTAATTTATCATTATTATATATTTTATCTATACGAGTCTTTTCAACATTAAGCATTTTTCCCCACATTGAAAGGATAGCTTGAAATTTTCTATCTCTTCCTTGTTTTGCAGAACCACCAGCTGAATCTCCCTCGACAAGATATAATTCGCATTCTTCAGGATCTTTTGAACTACAATCTGCTAATTTTCCTGGAAGCTTTG
>JAEEGL013891585.1_pt1 | contig 12499 bp, 9 predicted proteins | sample 9134231 | NCBI WGS metagenome assembly JAEEGL01 (sample SAMN16246548, study PRJNA631951) | gut metagenome | biome: gut microbiome; feature: rumen; material: fiber-attached | host: Bos | place: Iran: Karaj | collected 2018-10
CACGAATAATCGCTACCTTTACAACGGGAAGGAACTGGAGAACTACACCATCGGCAGCTCGTATCTCGGTACGCTCGATTATGGAGCGAGACACTACGATGCGAGAATCGGTAGGTGGACGGTCCCGGATCCGATGGCGGAATCGGAGTATTATCATTCAGCATATTCATTTTGTACTCTCAACCCGGTCAATCTCATTGATCCTTTCGGGCTCACGACTTACACTATTGGCAACCAAATAAAAGAAATTAATGATGGTTTTAATGAAATCATCTCAGTAACTAAAAAACAGTTAAAGCGTCTTGAACGAAGATTTTCAATTAGCGATAATTGGTATTTAAATCTACGACAGAAAATAATGGATAGGAATGGGTTTATTACTGAATCTGGCGACTATTCCCTTCCAACAGCAAATATATATGCTTCTGTCTCAGCTAAAGATGTTTTATTATCTGCAGGTGCACTTTCTTTGATAGATTTATCTACCCCAGACATAACAGATGCTTCAAAAACCAAACTGCTGGCAGAAGCTTTTCTTGCTACTACAGCATCATTAATGAACTACGAGGCACTGATGGAAAAGATGAATTCAGAGATATCTTCTTTGCAGAGGAGGGCACCCGGTCCAGATGCATACCAGTATGCGCTTATAGCCACACATTCGGGGTATTATCCTTCTTATACATATGGCAAAGGCTCAGTCTTTCTAAATGCTGGCGATGTTTGGAAATATGGGGAAACCATTCATCCAGATTCACGTTATTCTCAGTTATGGTTAAAGAGCAACAGATTGGATAAAATTATACAGGCGAAAGGAACGCAGCGTCAAATGAAAATTGAGGAAAAAATCAAGATATATGATTATTTTTGTAAAAATGGACATTTACCCCCAGGTAATAAAATATTTAGGTGATATGAAATACATGATAGATTTTTGTGAATCTGATGAAGAGATGTATTCCAAAGGATTGTATATTCGTTTTTTTTCTAATGAGTACTTGAATAATGCTTTTGAGAATAATAATTATGGTAGTGATGTAGAGGAGATTTGCATTCTTATACAGTTGATACGCGTAGATAAAAACAATGAACATCTATTTAGGATTCACAAACCGAAATATTATGAGCATATAGTATTAAACAATGCGCTTAATGATTGTCAATGGGAATGGACTAAGAGATTTCAGATTGAGATCAGGTTTACTAACGAAGTATATGACGCTTTTTTGTTTGCAGACGAAAACGAGTCCAATAAGATTCTGGCTTGTGAGACTCTCAAAGCATTGAAACAACTGGATTATCTTCCTAAGCGATTGATAAAATTTGATAAAGAAGCCTTTCAGGCTGATGTCAGAAAGTTGTATGATTCGTATGGGTGGCTTTAACACTAGAATAGTATAATCTCTACAACGAGACAATCCTTTTATCGAAAGATGTGTAAGATATCTTGTTAAAGGATCTATAAAAATGATGTCACTAAAGCTACAAAACGGGTTAATTACATCGAGGGCCATTGGAAGAAAACGAGAAAGTGGTAAGAGTTCCAACTGGAGATAAAATGAACGAGATGATACTGTTCGTAAGATATTCAACTTTCTTTGAAAGAGATTGGAGGTCATTTCAGTTCAAATGATATCTATGTAACTTGTTAATTATAAAAACCTATATTAGGACAAGTACTTCTATTCTGCCATTACCTATAATAATAATACAAAAGATTCCATAACAATAACAATAAATAGAATATGAGAGAATATCAAACACTGGAAGAAAAGAGGAAGTTTCTTCAAACAAAAGAGATATGTTCGTTAAGTGAACTAAAGAAATTCATAGATTGTGTATCAAGCAATAATAATCTGGTATTTCGCGGTGTGAAAGAAGCTAAATATATGAACTATACTTCAGCCCAAGTAAAGACTGGAGCGGCATTAGATCAAGCAACATTCACGAAATTAGTAGATGAAGCTATTTCTTGTGTAAAGCAATCGCCCACAATAATGTCTATTCTCCGTGCCCGCTCAAGAGATGAGACAGATTTCCAAATCCTTTCCCTGATGCAGCACTATGGATGTGGGACACCTATTCTTGACTATTCAAATAGTATCAATGCTGCCTTATTTTTTGCGATTGACCGTCAGGAGGGAGATAGTCAAACCGTATCCGAGAAAGATCAAGGTGTTGAGGCTTTTATATCAATCTACTATTTTGATAAGACGGATCCGAACCATTGTTCAGTACAGGAATTCACTCAAAGAGATTCTGAAAAAGCAAAAGAGTATGATGCTATTGCTTCAAAGGAATATGGTAGCCAGTATAAGGGATTCTCCCAACAAACCATGGAATCGTTTCTGTATTTACCCTATAATGAGCTGGCGAAGTTGGACAATGGTGGCCTTTTCTCTGTGCTGGGATATACGGATGGTATTATAAGTTATCAACTTGGAGGGGAAAATATTGAATATAGTATCACAAACGAAAGACTTATTCAACAAGAGGGTCTTTTCTTGTTCAATGGGTTAAGCAATATACCTTATGAGGAGGCTGCATACAACTGGTATCCGGGAATTCAGAACTATTGCGTTAATATTCATAAATCATTAGAAAAGGATATAAAGGCGTTTTTAAAGAAGAGAGGGATTACACATAGTACTATATATCCAGAAACGGAGGAAAGCAAAGCTATTATCAACGAACTAAGGCTTCTTCCTTTTGATGGGAGGCTCAAACCTTGACGGTTTGATAGAAAACTATATCGTTTCTCACTTCCATAGCCATATTCGTTCATACATAGCAAAGTTCATTGGTGTCCGCTTTATGCATGTTCCATATTACGTTAGTCTGGCAAAGATATAATCAAGTCGGCGCACCTCAAAACCCTGTAATTGCCTAACTATCAGTATTTTCAAAGAGCATTTGTGTTTTTATCGTGGACACTAATGGGTTTATCCGACAAAAAGGATCCAAGGGGTTATTTAATTAATAATAGTTATTGGGAGTAGTGTAACATCTAAAGATAAATAGATTAAAGAACAATGAATAATAATGTTTATCGAGACGGGAGTCGAATAAAAATAAATAACCTGAACTCGCCCCAAGTCTTAAGCGATTTTACTTCTGCCATAAAATATGCTGTGTATAAGTGTGGTTATCAAGATATTACGGTTGATATTAACACGAAAGGATCTTTGTATCCAAACACTCTTGTACCTATGTGTGGAATTCTTAACTATTTCTCTGATTTGGGCATAGGAGTACTGATACTAGAGAATGGTCGAGTTCCTTTTAAACGTAGCATTCTTACCACTTTTGTACCTTCACTTGATCAATCAGATATTAAAAGGCCATTATCAAAAATATGGAAGTTTGAAAATACAGCGGACATATATGATATTCAAAGCGCAATCATTGCAGAGCTTCGTAAAGAAGATGAGTTTGCACAAGGAGTACTTGAAGGCATAGAATGGTCAATAAATGAGATCATGGATAATGTGTTAAACCATTCACAGGCCGGCGTAGGCTTCATTATGAGTCAACTTCATATTACATCTAAACATGTTGCGTTCACTATATTTGATTCTGGGATAGGTATCTATAATTCATTTAAAGGATCAAAGCATATTATTCGGTCTAATGCTGATGCTTTATCGCTTTGTTTGCAAGAAGGTGTAACTAGAGACTCTAAGGTTGGACAAGGAAATGGTATGTGTGGGCTCTTTTCGTTAATAAAGGAAGGGAATGGCATTCTTAACATTTCATCTGGAAGGGATACTTATCGGTATTGGAATGGAGAAACAAGTATCACTAATGACGGTGTTTGTTCTCTTTCAAAAGATTTAGGCTGTACCACTGTTGACTTTCAATTAGACTATTCGAGTGATATATCAATTGATCGTGTTTTAACCTTTCAGGGGAAAACATTTACATTTACTAACCTGTTTATTGATAATCTTGAAGATGACAACGGTGTATTAGTATTTAAAGTCGCCGAAATGTCAGAAGGAACAGGAACAAGAGAGGCGGCATTAAGGTTAAAAAACCAGATTATCAATTCGATTAGAGATAAGAGAAAAAGAGCTATAATAGATTTTGAAGGTGTAAATGTAGTAGCCTCGTCATATATAGATGAATTGATAGCAAAGTTATTGATTGAACTGGGATTGTTCCAGTTTAATCAAAGGATATCACTGCATAATATATCGGAGTTACTGCAAAAAGCCCTTCAAAAGTCAGTAATTCAGAGAATAATTGAAGACTATTCTTAAAGAATCGTTACATTTCTAGTTTTGATATTATTTGTTTGACTTAAGCTAATACCGGTTTGCATCGATTACGAGTCCGCCGATGAACTTGTAGTTGCAGATGAGGGTTTGCTCCTAGGCGTATTAAGTATCCGACACGTTTATGTGTGGTTTCTCAAAGAAGGCTTCCTTCTGAAAGCTCTCAGAGTGGTTGTCGGTATCGATGTAGTATTCGCCTCTTCTGTAAGCCTCCGGGTAAGACGACTTGATTAATTGATTCCTACTTTGAGAGTCAACTTGTCTAAGTTGTCCCAGTTGTTCCAAGTTGGAACGAGTTGGCTCTGGTTGGTTTGCTTTGCCCACTTGTCGGACAGGAGTTCGCGGAGAGCAGTAAGGTTGTCTTTTCTCTCCGGTATCCAGAGCAGAACGTCTTCCATCCATTAGCACGGATCAACACCCATGGCCTTGCAACAGTCGGCCAGAGAGTATACGATTGCCGCGCGTATGGTGGATACTGATACTTGTCTGCTACCATAATAAAGACAAACCTCTTGTTCTCAAACTGGGAGGAGATTATGATGGACAAGGTCCTTTTGCTCTGCGCTTATCGACCAGCTCTGCCACAAGGCCTACCTGGTCAACATGACCGGACAGTCTTACTGGGTCTGGGAGACGCAAAATATGTTGAAAAGATTGTAATTGTAACTGGACTTGTTTACCTTTGCGAATACCACCTAAAAGTTGTCCCTTTTTCAAAGACCATTACGGAGGAAATTTACAGTATTATAAATACAAATGGGGTTTAATGCTATTTTGGATAAAGAGTAGAAAGATGAAGTGGGTATTAAAGAGCAGATAAATATAAAAGGAATAATGAAGCTTCCAAAGATCAACAAAATCGTTATTGAGAATTTCTCACTTTATAAATTGCAGCGACGTATAGAGATTGACGTGAAAGAGGGAGTGCTATGCCTTGCCGGAGCTAACGGCTTAGGCAAGTCGACATTTATTTCTATTGTATCGTATGCGATGACTGGAGTTGTTGTCCAGCCTAACATTGATTTCAAGTCGCTGAACTCGATTTCTGAATTTGTAAAGAAAGCATCAGGTTTTGCAGACATCTTCTTTGAAGGGCGTATTGACGAGAGGGACAGGATGCAGGCGCAGGTGACAGTTGAGTTTGTGTTAGGTGATTATACATATAGCATCACCCGCGAGTTTTTCAGCAGTGCAGACCTCCTAAACTTCAGCAGGCGCGCTATCGAAGGAAATGAGACTGTTGCAGGCGATGATTCGTTACAAGACCAGTATATAAGATTTTTTGTACAAGATTCAGAACTCTCTTCATTTGATCAGTATATTTTCATACAAACATACGTTCTCACATTTGATGAAAGTAAAAAGTTGCTTTTCTGGGATGAAGATGTGATGAGCCGCGTGATGTACCTTTTCTTCTCTATTGATTCCAATAATGCACAAAGGGCTGATATATTACGCAAGAACATTAAGCGCTTTGAGTCGAATATGCGTAATATTCAATGGGAAATCAGTAAAGTGGAGAAAAGATTAGGCAAACTACAATCTAACGGTGTCGTTTCTGAACAAGAAATGAACGAGATAGAGGAGGCATGCAATGCTATGGATGCCAAGCAGATGACTCGTGACGAAAAGCAAAGTCAGTTTGAACAAAAGAAAGCGAGGAGAGAAGAAACAAAGCTCCAGATGGATGACAATGTGCTGAAACAGAATGAGATAAAAACTCAATATGAACAGATGTTCGGTTCGCTTTACACTACCACAGGAGTGGCCATAGAGAGCGATGAACGCATTCAATATTCACTGAAACAGATTATTCTACGGCTTACAGAGAACGAAGATGCCGATATCGAAGAGTTGGTTGAAAATTTGCGCCAGACCATAGTTGGTGTCATCAAAAACAAACAATTAGAAAACGAGCAGGTGGTATTGAACGAGCTTAAGAAACTGGATGTGGCGCTATCTGAACTTAAGCGAAGAGGAGATGACTTGAAAGAAACGCTTAAAAGACTGGATACAGAGTTGGAAACCAACAAGGCTGAAATTGAACAACTTAATCAACAGATAGAGCAATTTGCCAAGACGAATGAATCGATATTGACTAAGAAAAACAATATCCAGCAAGGAGAACAGGTTCAAAAGGAAATAGAGGCATTACTCCTGAATATAAGTCAACTCCGTAAAGAAAAAGAAGATACTGAAAACAACCGTAACAACTGTCAGGAAGAACTAAAACCCTTGGATGATGCCATGAAACAGCAGTATGCGAGGATGGCAGAGACGTTCATTCCCATTTTTCAACAATATGCCAAGAGTTTTATTGGTCTGGATATAGATGTGGAACTAAGAAATGTGAGCGGAATGCCCAGCCTAGTAGTGAGCGTAAATGGTTCAGACCGTCGTTTGAGATATCAACTTTCAGAAAGCCAACAGTATTTCTTAGATATTGCTTTGCGATTTTCCCTTATTGAAAATATTCATTCAGAGCGTGCTTTCATGTTGATAGATACGCCAGAAGGCTCATTAGACGTGGCCTACGAGAGTCGAGCCGGGAAGATGTTTGCTGATTTCGTGACGAAGGGATATAGTGTGATTATGACAGCCAATATCAATTCGTCGCAGTTGTTGCTTAAGTTGGCTGAGTTGTGTGGGGAACAAAGAATGAAGATCGAGCGAATGACCGAATGGACGGTACTGACACAGGTCCAGCAGGAAGAACAAGGTGTGATAGAAGATGCTTACGACAAGATTGAAGAAAAACTAAGGACACGATATGCCTAATTCAACGTCAATCTTCGATACCCTCTATATTGTAAGCAAGACAGAGGACCAATATGATAGTTTGAGTTTGTCAGAAGTGACCTTCTTAAGCTATTTTGCTTGTCTGTTGTCTCTATATAAGGGTAACCCTGTGTCAACTTGGGAATATTCATTTATGCGAAATGAGCAGGGAGTACCTCTTTCCGCAGAATTGGCAGAAGCCTGCTCCTTGTTGATAGGAAAAGGGCAACTTAAGAAAAAAGATGCATGTTATCATATTACTGGAGCCGGAGAAACGCGACTTTCATTCATGATGGGGATGGACCTGTTTATATCGCGTCAGGAATATCTTCAGGCTGCGTGTGACTGCTTGTTGACCGGTACAATTGCAGAGTTGCTTAATACATTATCTGGTGATGCTGTTATAACAGAATCCTCTGTTCACACAATGAAATATTTGATTAGTGAGGATAATTCTTCTGTTTCCAGATTACATCAGCAGTTTGGCATTGTAAGGCAAGCCATAGGAGAACGTAAGAATTTGTTTATACCCGCACTGTCTTGGTTGGAGTATTTGAGGCAGGAATTGGAATAGACGATGAAAACTGAAGAGACGTTAATCAGGGTTCTGCAGAAGCAGTTTATTCTGAAGATTGATGACACATACGGTAGCGAAGCTATTGATGATTTTAAATTCTGTGTGTCCCAATTGAAGAAACTATACAAGGCAATAGATATAGGTCAATATGAGAGTATAATGGCCTTTGTGGGTTATTATGCAGAGTATCAGACTTCATGCAAAACGATGGAGATGGATAACATACATTCCGTATCAACAAAACGGTTGGTAGTGGATTTTGTGGACGAGGATACCCTCAATGTAGTGCAAGATGACCATTTTGATGCAACAGTTCTATCTGAAAAGACGTTTGTATACAGATGGACAGCCAATGAAAAGCAGGCGGATCAGTTCTATATACAAGGCGTACTACATGATTTCTCTGATGAAGAAACACCGAGTGAAGGTAGCTTCTTTGCTGTCAGAACATACAATGGTTTAGACGAGGCTTTGATAAACTACAGGGATAATGTGGCTCTTTCTTGTAAAGGGAAATACTTATTAGAATCAATGGATGAAGCACGTTTATTTTTTTACCCTGCACCAGAGAAGAATCTGCAAAAGGCGCTGGAAGAGTATCTGAGTATCCGGTTGCGTCACTGTACTGTAAAACGCGAACACATTGTAGATGATTCCCATCCTGTAGATATCAGTGTGACATGGCAGGGTACCAGTCATATTGCCCTCATAGAAATCAAATGGATAGGGAAATCTTTGAATGGTAAAGGGGAAATAGGTGTCGAGTATGCAGAAGGGAGAGCCAATAAAGGTGCTTCGCAGTTGGTAAACTATATAAATAACAATGGAGATACCTATCCCCATCATGTAACGGTTGGTTATTTGGCGGTATTTGATCTCCGTAGGAAAGAGAATAACGACCCCCGTGCGATAAAAATCTCTCGCGAGAATGCCAACCACTTCAAAGAGCGTGAAATAGCATATAGCCCTCAGTATGAAACATTAAGAACTGATTTTAAGAAACCTTATCGGTTCTTCATCAAAGTTAGCAACAATGCCTATCAAGACTGAGATTGTGAGTGTTGATATGGCGGCAAACCTGTCAAATGCCATTGATACGGTATATTTGCCCAGGCATCGGTGGTATTACTACAAAGAAGGTTTTTCTCCCAATCTGGTCAACAAGGCTATAGATGAACTCCATTTGGGGGATGAAGACCTTGTATTAGACCCCTTCAACGGAAGTGGTACTGTGACACTGACAAGTGCCATAAGAGGAATTCCCTCAGTTGGAGTAGAGGTTAACCCTTTTACCGCCTTCATCGCTAGGACTAAGTCCCATACGGTGGATGCGGAGGAACTAAAGGTTCTTTCTAGGCAGATGGTGGAGTGTATCAAGAATGATAATCATACTAAATCAAGATGGATAGGGATCTCTACGTTTACAGAGAATGAGAATCTTAAGAAATGGCTCTTTAACAGGTCTGTGGCAGATGCATATGAAAGTGGCTATAAATTTATGGAAAGAGTCGGCTCGACAGGAATTAGAGACATCCTAAAGCTTGCATTGATATCATCTTTAATGGCTAATGGTAATGCACGTCGAGATGGTAAGTGTTTTAAATACAAAAAAGGATGGCAGACAAATGGCTGTGATAAGGCATCGTTTGTAGAATCACTATCAGATAAACTGAGAATATGTCTTGAAGATGTGAAGACGACGCAAGTGGAAGCTTTGCCACTCATTGTCTGCGCAGATAGCCGTTCGTTTCTTGATAAAGATGATGGGAATACATATTCGCTTTGCATAACCTCACCTCCTTATCTTAACACGTTTGATTATACAGACATTTATAGGCCAGAATTGTTTATGGGGGGGTTCATCCTTAACAGTGAAGCGCTCTATAGTCTTCGTTTGAGAACTGTTCGCTCTCATGTTCAAGCGCTGTGGCCTATACCAACTGAGAATGACTTTGGCCCTGACTATACCAGTGTGATGGTGTATTTATTGAGTCATCAAGATATGCTCATGTGCAAAAGAATTCCCTTGATGATTCAGGCATACTTTGAGGACATGAAAGAGATTATAGAGAAATTATGGGTTAAAATGAAAGATGGGGGCCAAGTGTGGATAGTCGTTTCTACGTCAGCATATGCCGGCATGGAAATCCCCGTCGATACGATTATTGGTTATATTGGAATGCAGACAGGCTTTGAGTTGAGAGGAATTCAAAAACTTAGAGATATCAGAAAAAGGAAGATTAGGAACAGCGGGAATATTGTTTTATTGAGAGAGAGTCTAATTAAATTGGTTAAAGTGTAAATATCGAAGGAATGAAGGTGTTTATTGTAAATAATCAAAATTGATTGCAATCAAACGTAAAGAGTTTGTGCGAGAATCGTTATTTTTGCAAGATAGAAAAGCATTGTTTATGAATGTAAGAATCATCAATTATCTGTTTGGAACACAAGCAATCACGGAAGAGGCGATTCGTGATTTTGTGGCTGATGCCAACGTCAAAAGAATTTGCTTCTCTCGTATCCAGACCCATGCCCTGTGGAAAACGGAAAAGGGTGATGATATGATAACGGTGCCGTTTGGAGACTCTATAGGATTGCTGTTGAAGGAACAAACGAGTATTGTTCTGAGGAAATCAAGTAAGGGAAAATACTACAAGAAACTTACTCCAGAGGAGTACGAGCTGGCAAAGAGATTTGTTGACTCGTACGCGAACGTAGTATTTCTAAGAGATTTGCTAGATGTCTCGGTTGCCTTATCATTGAACTTTGAGCCAGATGGTGAGACTCGTACCCACATTGGCCAATTGGAAAAATGTGCAAAATATGACAATGATGAGAAAGCGCTTGAAGAACTTGTTGCCATTGTTGATGATTTTTTGGGTAATACTCCATTGTATGCCAATGCGGATTATCTATGTGCGATGCCTCCATCAAAAGCGGGTGAAAAGAACTTACCCGTCATGATTATTGAGAAACTGAAGAATTTCAAGGGAAAAAATGTCTCTAATAGTATTTGTTTGGACCTCAAAAACCGAAAGTCTGAAAAATGCTGAAGGGGCAGAAAAACTAGAGATCCTTAAGCATTCCGGACTGGGAATAGCGGAAGACGTGGATTTTGAAGGAAAAGACATTGTCGTGCTGGACGATCTATATAAATCGGGCATCACGTTGCAATATGTGGCCATGAAGCTTAAAGAGGCCGGTGCGGAGAAGGTGTATGGGCTGTGCTTGGTGAAGTCGTTTGGCAACAAGTAAGATATAGATTTTATGTGTGAGATAAAGGACGTACAAGCTATCTACAGCTTTATGAAGATAAAGGGTATTGGTGTGACTCGCACCAATAGGGAATTGTTGTCATATACGCAGCAACTGAGTTCGATGTGGAAGTTAGAGGACTGGTTGTTGTCTGTGCTCACAGCGGAACAGAAAGAGGAGTATTACTCGAAATATGAAATGGTGGAAGGGCTGAAAATAAAGAGTATTGAGGTTTTTTTTAATACGGTGCTTGACCAGAGTTATCCTGCCATGTTGAAGAGCCTTTTGAAGCTGAACACCCCACCAGTGCTGTCAATGATTGGAAATGTCCGGCTTTTGTCTAACAGGAAGGTTGGTTTCAGCGGTTCCCGCAAGGTGTCGGAGAAGGGCATAGCCGTAACAAGAGATTGTGTAGATCAATTGTCGAGGGAGAAGGACGTGAGTATTGTCAGCGGTTATGCACAAGGTGTGGATAAGGAAGCTCATTACACAGCTCTTCAGTCTGGTGGCAGTACGATTATCGTGTTGCCCAACGGTATTAGTTCGTTCTATGTGAGACAGGAACTGAAGGATGTGTGGGACTGGAACCGTGTTCTTGTTATCAGCGAGTATTTGCCAAAAGACAAATGGTCGGTGAACAGAGCGATGAATCGCAACAATACCATTATTGGGTTAAGTGATGCCATGGTAGTGGTTGAGGCGGGGTTGACAGGAGGAAGTCTTGATGCGGGTTTGCGGTCGTTGGAGGACAAGATACCACTGTTTGTTCCTATCTATTCAGACTATCCCGAGTCTGCTCTTGGTAATAAGATGCTATTGGAGAAGGGAGCAAAGGGGATTGGACGTATAAGGCAAAGCAATAGAGCCAATGTAATGGCATTGCTGTGATAATAAACACGGAGCCCTACATAATAAGGAGACATTTATGACAAGCAGCTCCTTTTAGGTTTCATGGTTAAACTTCCATGTTTTAGGGACTCTCGGATAGTCACACCGTTCACGCTTGATAGAATTCATGGCATCACTGAAACGAATGCTTCTGCAGGATACCAGTCGCAGATCTCGGATTACAAGTCCCCAGTTCGGAGATTCCTAAAATCCTTGCTGAGGCCATTGCTTACGTCTCTGGAGGTTGTAGCGCGCCACTCTATATACATAAATCGGAGCATGACCACCCAGTCTCACAGCCCGAAATCCAGTGATTATTTCGGAGCATAACCCCCCAAAAACGGTAAAAACCTTATAAAAATTGCGCGCGAGGTCGGCGGCCACCTCTCTTTTCGGAGCATTACCACCCAGGCGCGGGCAAAAGGGGCAAAAAGGCTGTAATAAGCAAATATATTTTCGACATTTTTTCGCAAAGTTGTTTCGACACTTCAGTCATGACCTTTGCGACTCATTTGTCCTAGTTTAGGGACTGTCGCCGATAGTGTACCAAAAAATGTGTCTGAGTAGGTAGAAAGAAAAAAGTCTGTAATTTTAAAGAACAATTAATCACGACAAAATTGGATCTTTAAAACGACAGACTTATGATTACACTTACAAAGGAACAACTTTCTGAGGTAATGTGCAAGCATGCCGAGAAAGAAAACGGAGTAAACGACCTTCTTGA
>JAEEGL014214372.1_pt1 | contig 12499 bp, 11 predicted proteins | sample 9134231 | NCBI WGS metagenome assembly JAEEGL01 (sample SAMN16246548, study PRJNA631951) | gut metagenome | biome: gut microbiome; feature: rumen; material: fiber-attached | host: Bos | place: Iran: Karaj | collected 2018-10
CGTGTGGTTGATCCCGGCGGAGACGGCCGTCAGATCCCTCCAGGCGCTGATGTCGTAGCGGCCGGTGCTGTGGCGGCCCACGGCCATCGCCGTCCCGTCGGCGCGGAGCCCCACCGTGTGGGAGCCTCCGGTGGCGAGGGTCTGGCGGACCGCCAGCTCGTCCCACAGGGCCCGGGACCGCTCCCTGGCGTCCAGATAGTCCCCCGCCCTGCCGAAATCCAGGGCCGCGCCGTACCGGTCCCCCGCCGCCAGCCGCTCCTCCCCCCGGGCATAGCTGAGCCGGGAGAGCCGCAGGGCGCTGTCCCACTTCGGTCCGGCGGCGGCGTATTCCAGGATGGCGGCGTCCACGTCCCCGGCGGAAGCCAGCCTTCGGGCGCTGAAATAGTGCCAGCCCGGGATGAACACCAGCAGGGACAGGAGCACCCCCGCCGTCAGCGCCAGGGCGAGGATGCCCAGGAGGAGGATGCCCTTCTGCTCCTTTGCCATCTCCCGCAGCGTCGCCTCCAGGGCGAGGCGCTGCTGCTCCCGTTTTTCCGCCTCCTGCTTTTCCCTCGCCCGTTCCCTGGCGGCGATACGCTCCGCCACGCGGCGCTTCCGCGCCGCCTCCGGGGACTCCTGTTCCCCGGCGGCCGTCTCCAGGGCCGGAGGGAGCCCCTGCTCCTCCCCCGCCGCAGGAAGGCGAGCCTTGAGCTCTTCCGGGGCGATTCCCCCTGCCCCACGGTCCCTGTCGGTCATGGTCCTCTCCTTATACGCGCTCCGCCTTCCGGCGGAGGACGCAGCGTCTCTTCTTCCGGACGTTCCTGCTTCAAATATAAGCGACAGCTTTTATATGTGCAACACCTTCTTTTCCGGGCCCGGGGATTTTTCATCCCCCCGGGGGGCTTCCGCAGCGGGCGCAGCCGGGCTATACTGCGATAAACTGTACCGGCGCCTCCGGCACGGAAGAAATACACGATCGGGAGTGAGTTCATGAAAAAGATGAAATGGTTCGCGCTGCTTTTGGCCCTGGTAATGCTGGCGGGCCTCGCCGCCTGCGGCGGAAAGACTGCCCCCGCCCCCGGCGGAACCGAAGCGGCTTCCGGCCCCTCCGGAAGCGAGACGCCCTCCGGCGCAGGGAACGCCCCGGCTTCGGAAGCGCCCGCTGCCTCCGGCGCCCCGGCTCCCGCCGGCGAGCCGAAGATCCTCCGGCTGGCGGAGAGCTTTGCCTACCCCAGCCTGGACGCCCACAAGGAGTATTACGGCTGGTACACCTCCATTTACGGCGTGACGGAGACCCTCTTCCGGGTGGGCGACGACCTCTCCGTCGAGCCTCTGCTGGCCCAGGGCTTCAGCGTCAGCGAGGACGGGAAGACCTGGACCATCACGCTGAACGACAAGGCGGCCTTCTCCAACGGCGCGCCTCTGACGGCGGAGATGGTGGTGCGCAACCTGCAGCGGCTGGGGGAAGTGAACGAGCGCTTTGCCTATCTCAAGAGCTTTGACATAGCCGCAGAAGGCGAGAAGATCCTGTCCATCACCACCCCCGAGCCGTACCCCACCCTTCTCAGCGACCTCACCGCCCCGGAGACGGCGATCCTGGACCTGGACGCCGGGGCCGACCTGGATACCGCGCCCGTGGGCACCGGCCCCTTCGTGGTCAGATCCTTCCAGCCGGAGGGGACGGTGGAGGTAGCAAAGAACACCGCGTACTGGAACGGGGACGTGAAGCTGGACGGCGTCGTTTTCTACTATATGCAGGACGATGAATCCAAGCTCATGGCCATGCAGAGCGGGGACATCGACGGGTATACCAGCGTCACCGCCGCCGCCAAGGCCATCTTCAGCGCGGACCCCGACACCTATACCCTGACGGAGATCCCCGCCACCCGCCTGCAATTCTACGTCCTGAACGAGAACCGGCTGGACGATGCGGTCCGGGCGGCCATCAACCGCACCGTGGACTGCGCCGCCATCGCCGCCTATCTGGGCGGCACGGTCTCCCCCGCCGTCGGCCCCTTCACCGCCAGGGCCGCCTACGGCCAGGTCATCAAGCCCGCCCCCGATCCCGACGCCGCCAGGGCCCTGCTGGAGGCGGACGGCTACACCCTGGGCGCCGACGGGATCTACCAGAAGGATGGGAAGAGCCTCACGGTGGACATCGGCTGCTACGCCGCCCGCAGCCTGGATTCCATCGCCCTGCTGATGCAGGAGCAGCTGAAAAACGCGGGCATCGCGGCGACCCTCAACGTCCAGGAGGATCCGGATTCCACCTACGTCGCCACCGGGGACTTCGACATCGCCCTTTACTGCATGATCGCGGACAAGGCCGGCGACCCCTACTACTGCATCGACGCCCTCTTCCGCCAGAACAGCCGCTGGTCCGTCGCCGGCTTTGCCAGCGACGAGTGCGAAGCGCTCATCGACCAGCTGGAGTTCGAGCCGGATCCCGCCCAGCGGGCGGCCCTGGCCAACCGGATCGTGCAGCTGGTCATCGACGACGACGCCTTCGGCTTCGTGGGGCTCTTCAACAAGACCACGGTCATGGCGAAGGGCGTCTCCGGCATCTCGGAGAACTGCCCCTTCGACTTCTACGGCGTCAGCGCCTTGACGGATATGCCGTAAGCGTTTATTATTCTGACATCCATACTGCGGGGCCGCCGGGACCGACGGCCCCGCTGCAGCGTATTTTATGATAAGCGGGGTGAAGGAAATGGGGAAATACGTCGCCAGGCGGCTGGGGCATCTGCTCTGGATCCTGCTGGCCCTGAGCTTCCTCACTTTCCTGCTGATGTACATCTCCCCCGGCGACGCGGCGACGAAAAAGCTGTACGCCCAGGGGATCGCCGTCTCCGAGGAGGTCCTTCTGAAGACCCGGCAGGACATGGGGCTGGACCGGCCCTTCCTGGTGCAGTACGGGGACTGGGCCCTGGGCATCCTCCGGGGCGACCTGGGGGCCTCCTTCAAGGACGGGCTGCCCGTGGCCGGGAAGCTCTGGAAGGGGCTGAAAAACACCCTGGTCCTGACGGGGGTCAGCCTGCTGGCGGCGCTGGCGGTCTCCCTGCCCCTCAGCATCCTCACGGCGCTGAGGAAGGACGGCTTCTGGGACCATCTGGTGCGCTTTCTCAGCTTCGTGGGCAATTCCCTGCCGAACTTCCTCATCTCCGTCCTGCTGATGTATTTCCTCTGCGTCCGCTGGCGGCTGCTGCCGGTGGTGGCCGACAACTCCTTCCAGGGGCTGCTGCTCCCCTGCCTGGCCCTGGGCATCCCCGTCTGCGGGCGCTTCACAAGGCAGTTCCGTGCGGAGCTGCTGGAGCAACTGGGCCGGGAATACGTCAGCGGCGCCAGGGCCAGGGGCGTCCGGGCGCGGTACATTCTCTTCCGGAACGTGCTGCACAACGCCTCCATCTCCATCCTCACCATCGTGGGCCTCTCCGTGGGGACGCTGCTGGGAGGCAGCGTGGTCATCGAGACGGTGTTCCGCTGGCCGGGGCTGGGCAAGCTGGCCATGGACGCCATCACCGCCAGGGACTACCCGGTGATCCAGGGCTTCGTGCTCCTGACGGCCACGCTCTACGTCCTCATCAACCTGTTCACCGACGTTGCCTATCACTGGATCGATCCCCGGCTGAGCCGGAAGTAAGGAGGCGAGGGGAATGAGAAAAAAACGCGGCGGTACCGGGCGCCTTCCCGCCCGTCTGGCCGTCCTTCTCTGCCTGGCGGGGCTCCTGGTGCTCCTCAGCCTGCTGGCGCCCTGCCTCACGCCCAACGATCCCAACGCCACCAGCGCCGCGGACATCAACCGGGCCCCCTGCGCCCGCTTCCCCTTCGGCACCGACCGTTACGGCCGCTGCGTCTGCTCCCGGGTCCTCATGGGGGCCAGGACCTCCGTTTTCTCCGCCCTGGGGCTGGTGCTGCTGACCTTTCTGGGCGGGACCGTCCTGGGGATGCTGGCGGGCTGGTGCGGCGGCGCGGTGGATACCCTGGTCATGCGCCTGGCGGACGTGCTGATGGCCTTCCCCCAGATGGTCCTGGCCATCGCCGTGGCCGGGATCCTGGGGGGCGGGATGGGGAACGCCATGCTGGCCCTGGGGATCACGGGCTGGACCCTCTATGCCCGGCTGGCCCGGGCCCAGGTGCTGGCCCTGAAGGAGGAGCCCTACGTCTCCGCCGTCCGGCTCACAGGCTGCAGCCCCTGGGAGCTCCTGTTCAAGACCTTTCTCCCCAACATCCTGGGCCCCCTCGCCGTCAACGCCGCAACCCAGATCGGCGTCACCATGATCGGCATCGCCGGGCTGAGCTTCCTGGGCATCGGGGTGACGGAGCCCCAGGCGGAATGGGGCAGCATGATCAACGCCTCCCGGGCCTACATCCAGCTGGCCCCCTGGGCGGTCCTCTTCCCCGCGGCGGCCACGGTGCTCACCGTGATGATCTTCAATTACCTGGGCGACTGCGTCCGGGACCGGATGGCGGTGGAGGCGGAGACGTGAGCGGCGGGGAAGCGCTGCTCCGGGTCCGGGGCCTCTCCGCCGGGTATGGGGACGGCTGCACGGTGAAGGACGTGAGCTTCTCCCTCCGGGCCAGGGAGATCCTCTGCATCGTGGGAGAGAGCGGCTGTGGGAAGAGCACCCTTCTGCACGCGCTGCTGGACTCCGCGCCCGGGCTCCGCATCCGTTCCGGAGAGCTCCGGCTGGAGGGGGTGGACCTGCTCCGGCTCCCGCCCCGGCAGCGGCAGAGGCTCAGCGCCCGGCATATGGGCGTGGTGTTCCAGCGGCCCGGCGCCGCCTTCAACCCCATCCGGAGCTACCGGGCACAGTTCATCGAGACTCTGAAGAGCCACGGAAAATACCGGGCCGCCGACTTTGAACGGGAGGCGGGCGAGGCCTTCGGGAAGCTGGGCCTGGCGGACGGAGGCCGCCTCCTGGCCGCCTGCCCCTACGAGCTCAGCGGCGGGATGAACCAGCGCGTCGGGCTTGCCCTTGCCATGCTTCTGAAGCAGGAGATCCTGCTGGCGGACGAGCCCACCAGCGCCTTGGACGCCACCATCCAGCTCCAGGTGGCGGAGGAGCTGAAGCGGCTCCGCGACCTCAGCGGGATGGCCATGATCGTCGTCACCCACAACCTGGCCCTGGCCCGGTTTCTGGGAGACCGGATCGGCGTCATGTACGCGGGGCGGCTGGCGGAGCTGGGGAGGGCCGGGGACGTGCTCTCCTCCCCCCTGCACCCCTACACCCGGTGCCTGCTGGCGGCCGTCCCCTCTCTGGACGGGCATATGCCCCAGGGGCTGGAGGGGCAGCCCCCCGCGAACGGACCCCGGGAGAAGGGCTGCGAATTCCTTCCCCGCTGTCCCCGGGCCGGGGCTGCCTGCGGGGAGGCGGCATACGCTCTGCGGGAAGCGGCGGAGGGGCACTTCGTCTCCTGCGCCCTGCGGGAAGGAGGCGAGCCATGAGCCTGCTGGAAGGGATCGGCCTCACCCGGCGCTATCAGCTCCGGGACCGGACGGTGGAGGCGCTCTCCGGCGTCAGCCTGCGCCTGGAGGCAGGGGAATTCCTGGGCGTGGCCGGAGAGAGCGGCAGCGGGAAGAGCACCCTGCTTCGGCTCCTCAGCGGCCTGGAGGCGCCGGACGGCGGAGAGATCCTGCTCAAGGGGCGGGTGCTGTCTCCCCGGCGCAGCAAGGAGGAATACCGGGCGATCCAGATGATCTTCCAGGACGCTTCGGCCTCCTTCAATCCCCGGCGGACCATCGAGGCCTCCATCCGGGACCACGTGCGCAGCCTCCGGGGAAGGGCCGCCGCGCCGGAGCTGGACGCCCTGTCCGCCATGGTGGGCCTTCCCCGGGAGCTGATGCGCCGCTATCCCGGGCAGCTCAGCGGCGGGCAGTGCCAGCGCTTCGCCATCGCCCGGGCGGTGGCCGCCGGGCCGGAGGTGCTCCTCTGCGACGAGATCACCAGCGCCCTGGACGTCTCCTCCCAGGCCCAGATCCTGCGGCTGCTGGCCGGGGTCTGCCGGGAGCGGGGGACCTCCGCCGTCTTCGTCTCCCACGACCTGGCGGTGGTGAGCTGCGTCTGCGACCGGGTCATGGTGCTGAAGGACGGCCGCCCGGTGGAGGAAGGGCCGGTGCGCCGCGTCATCGACGCGCCGGAGGAAGCGTATACCAAAAAACTATTGGACTCCGTACTGGAGATCAAGGCATAGGAGAAACGCATGAACGAATGGACAGACCGGATCCGGGATTACTGGACGGTGCGGGCGCGGGACTTCAGTACCGTGCGGAAAAACGAGCTTCACAGCGCTCTGGGCGCACGCTGGCTCCGGGAGATGAACGACTTCCTCCCCCAAGGCCGCAGCCTGGACATCCTGGACGCGGGGACCGGCACCGGCTACTTTGCCCTGCTGCTGGCCGGGGAGGGGCACCGGCTCACCGGGATCGACCTCACCCCCGCCATGCTGGCGGAGGCGGAGGAGACCGCGAAGGAGGCCGGGCGGGAGATCGCCTTCCTCCTGCGGGACGCCCAGGACACGGGTTTTGCCGGGGAGAGCTTCGACGCCGTCGTCACCCGCAACCTCACCTGGACGCTGCCGGAGCCGGAGAAGGCCTATCGGGAGTGGTTCCGGCTGCTGCGGAAGGGGGGCGTCCTTCTGAACTTCGACGCCGCCTACGCGGACAACGTGCGGAACCAAAACCAGAGCGCCTCCCGCATCTCCCCCTCCGGCGTCTACGGCCACGTGGGGGTGACGCCGGAGCTGGCCCGAGAAAACGCGGAGATCACCCTGGCCATGCCCGCCGGGGGCCACGAGCGGCCCCGCTGGGACGGGGAGCTGGCCCGGAGGATCGGCTTCTCCTCCTGGGGCGCGCGGGAGGACGCGGGGGCCCGGATCCTGGAGGAGCGGGATCTGAGCGACGCGCCGCTCTTTCTCTTCTGGGCGGTGAAATAGCGCAGCGAAAAGCGCCTCTGCGGAGCGGCCGGGCCGTTTCCGCAGAGGCGCTGTATTTTTGTCCGGTTCAGATATAGTGATCCTCCCGGGAGAGGTTCCGGACCATCCGGAAGGAGCGGATGAAGAGCAGCAGGACAAAGAGCACGAAGATCCAGCTCCACCGGAGGCTCCGGGCCGTGGCGATGGCGTCGTAGCAGCCGTGGAGCAGCGCGGGCAGCAGGAAGGCCCGGCGGCGGCAGCGGCGGCTCTTTTCCGCCTCGCCCACGTTTTCCCACGCCCTGGCCTGCCCGTACCAGACCCCCATGAATACGCCGAAGCAGGCATGGCCGGGCACGGCGGTCACCGCCCGGAGGAGGGCCGTCTGGAAGCCGTATATCGCCACGTAGCCGACGTTCTCCCACAGGGCGAAGCCCAGGGAGACGAAGACCGCGTAGACCACCCCGTCAAAGCGGCAGTTGAAGTGGGGGGACTTCCAGGTCCTCCATTTCAGGAGCAGGTATTTGGCCCCCTCCTCCGAACCGCCCACCACCACGAAGTAGAGAAGGATATGCGGGAGCAGCCCCTCCCTTTCGCCGAACAGGGCGGACAGGAGGTAAGACCCGACCCGCTCCCCCAGGACCGCGGGGGTCGTGGCCAGGATCCCCCAGAGCAGCAGTCCCAGCAAAAATCCCGTCGGTTCCCGCTCCAGCCGGTCCGCCCGGTAGACCCGGATCAGAAGGACCGCCGCCGGAAGCACCGCAGCGGCCATGAGGATCGGATGATAGATCAGGAGCTGCAGCATTCTCTTCCCTCCCGTGGTTTCATCCCCTCTATTTTATGCCCTTTTCCCCTGATTTGCAAGGCTTCGGGCGCCGTTTCCCCCGGCCCGCCGCTCCACGAACCAGCGGTTTTCCTCCAGGAACAGCCAGGTGGTGCTGCGGCCGATGCGCACGGTATAGCGGATGCCCACGCCCCCCGCCCGCAGGCTGGCCGCCCGGCGGATATCCGTCACCCGGTCGATGGGGTACTTCCTCCCGTCCTCCCAGGTCACGCTCCGGGGCAGGATCCTCCCGTCCGGCTGAAAATCCGCCTCTACGCCCACGTAGACCTTCGTCCGTTCTTCCACGGCTCTTTTCCTCCCTTCCCTCTCGTTTTCTCTATCATAGCACTCTGTTTCAGGGATTTCAATATTATTTTTACTCGTTTTTCGGGTTTATTCTGAGTACAGCCTCCCGAGATCGTCCGAAAGGCGGGGAATAATGCTTGACAAACGGGGCCGCTCCCCATATGCTGAACATATACTCCGTATGATCGGCCAAACCAGCAGAAAGAAAGTGAATCACCGTCATGGACAGCATTACGATCCTGGGGTGCCGGGGCTCTGTTCCCAGGGCCGGAACGGCCTTCTCGAAATACGGGGGGAACACCTCCTGTGTCCTCGTCTCCCTGGCCGGAGAGACCCTGTTCCTGGACGCCGGCACCGGCCTCATGGAGCCGGACTATCCCTCTGCCGGAACCGGGAAGAAGGTCTCCCTCCTGCTCTCCCACACCCATGCCGACCACCTTCTGGGGCTCCCCCTCTGCCCCCTGCTGATGGATCCCGCCGGAGCTCTGGACATTTACCTCCGGAGCCGGGGCGGCCTCAGCCCCGCGGCGCAGCTGGAACGCTACGTCTCCCCGCCCCTCTGGCCCGTGCGCCTGGAGCAGCTCCCGGCCAGGGTCACGGTCCGGGAGCTGCCCACCGCCCCCTTCTCCATCGGGAATGTGCGGATCGAGAGCATGGAGGGCGTCCACCCCGGCGGCGTCACGCTGCTGAGGCTCAGCGGGAACGGGCACAGCGTCGTCTACGCTTCGGACTGTACCCTGACGCCGGCGATCCTGCCCGCGCTGGTGAAATTTGCGAAGGGCTGCGACCTTCTTCTCTGCGACGGGCAGTATTCCCAGGAGGAGTACTGGGCCCGCCCGAATTTCGGCCACAGCTCCTGGAACATGGCCGGGGAGCTGGGGGAGCGCTGCGGCGCAAAGCAGACGCGGATCATCCACCACGACCCCTATCATACGGACGCATTTCTGGACGCAGCCGCCCCCACGCTGGAGGCGCTCTACCCCGGCGCCGCCTTCGCGCTGGACAAAGAGGAGATCCTGTTATGACGTCAGAACAGATCCGGCAGTTCCTCGGCATGTGCCTGTCCCTCTCCGCGGAGCGGGACAGGGAAAAGCTCCTCACCGGCATTCTGGATACGGCCATGGACCTTTCCGGCTGCGACGCCGGAACCCTGTATCTCCTGGAGGAGGACGGCCTGCACTTCTGCCGCATGGTGACCCGCTCCATGGGCATCCGCCAGGGCGGCCACGAAGACCCCATCACCCTGCCGCCGGTCCCCCTGGACCCCAGCTACGTCTGCTCCTGGGTGGTGCTGCGCAACGAGTCCATCAACGTGCCGGACGTGAAGACGGATTCCCGCTTCAATTTCTCCGGCTCGGCCAAGTACGACGAGATGACCGGCTACTCCACCCGCACCATGCTGGTGGTGCCCCTGGCCAATGACCGGGGGGAGCTCATCGGCGCCATGCAGCTCATCAACGCCCTGGACGAGGAGGGCCGGCCCATCCCCTTCCGGGAAAGCGTGGAGCTCCTGGTCCGCGCCATCTCCTCCCAGGCGGCCATCAGCGTCACCAATATGCAGTACGCCGAGCAGATCGCCGCCCTGCTGGATTCCCTGGTGGGCGCCCTTTCCGCCGCCATCGACGAGCGCACCCCCTACAACGCCAACCACACCCGCAACATGATCCGCTACGCCTCCGCCTTTCTGGACTGGCTGGACCGGACCGGGGACCCCCGGCGCTTTGACCGGGACAAGCGGCGCACCTTCCTCCTCAGCGTCTGGCTGCACGACGTGGGCAAGCTGGTGGTGCCCCTGGAGGTCATGGACAAGGCGACCCGCCTGGGCCCTGCCCTGGAGGAGATCCGCCAGCGGTTCCGGCTCATGTCCCTGCTGGACCGGGTGGCGGTGCTGGAGGGGCGGCTCTCCCCCGAAGGGGCGGAGGCGCTGGCCCGGATGCGGCAGGACGCTCTGGAGCTCATCTGCCGGGTCAATGGGGCGGGCTTCCTTTCGGAGGAGGACCTGGCCGCGGTGGAGGCCCTGGGGGGGCGCACCTATACGGACGAGACCGGCGCGGAGCAGCCCTGGCTCACGGAAAAGGAGCTGAACTGCCTCTCCGTCCGCAAGGGGACGCTGACGGCGGAGGAGCGGAGCGTCATGGAGAGCCACGTGGCCGTCACCGCCCGCATCCTGGAGCACGTCACCTTCCCCAAGGCCTATGCCCAGGTGCCCCGCTGGGCGGGAGCCCATCACGAGCTGCTCAACGGCAAGGGGTATCCCCTGCATCTGCAGGGGGAGGAGATCCCCTGGGAGGTCCGACTGCTGACGGTCCTGGACGTGTTCGACGCCCTCACCGCCAGGGATCGGCCCTACAAGACGCCCATGCCCGCGGAAAAGGCCCTGGACATCCTCCGCGGCATGGCAGAGGAAGGGAGCCTGGACGGAGACGTCCTGGCGCTCTTTGAAAAAAGCAGGGCCTGGGCGGAAACAGAATGAAAAAAAGAAACTATTTTCAGCTACATCCCCGGCTCACGCGCCTCGGCGCGGCCCTGCTGGCGGCCCTGCTGCTGACGGGGCTGGTCATGACCGGGCTGCTGGACGGTCCGGACAATTCGGTCTCCGACTTCCTGTACCAGAGGCCCGCCGCTACGGACGGGGAGGTCGTCATCGCCGGGATGGACCAGGAGGCGCTGGACATCCTGGGCCCCATGCCCTGGCCCCGCTGGGTCATGGCCGACGCCATCCGTTATCTGAACTCCGATCCGGAGCGCCGCCCCGCCGCCATCGGCATCGACGTCCTCTTCGTCGGCGGGAGCGCCGACCCGGAGGCGGACGCGGAGCTGGTGGAGGCCGCGGCGGAGGGCGGCAACGTGGTCTTCGCCTCCGCCGCCACCTTCGGCAGCGTCTTTGTCCGGGAGGGGGACACGGGGCGGATGGACACCCGGGCCGTGCTGGCCTGGGACGCGCCCTTCGATGCGCTGGCGGCCGTCTCCGATACCGGCCACATCAACGCCATGTCCGACACGGACAATTCGATCCGGCACGGGCTCCTTTACGTGGACGTGCCCGGCATCGGGCGGGTCTTCTCCTTCTCCCGGGTCCTCTACGAAAAATACGCCGCCCGGCACGGGCTGGCCGTCACCGAGGCGCCCCGGGTCAACCGGAGCGGCTTCTTCTACATCCCCTTCACCGGCACGCCCGGGGAATATGAGGAATTCTCGATCCTCGACCTGCTGGACGAGCTGGTGGACCCTGCGGCGTTCGACGGGAAGGTGGTCCTCATCGGCCCCTTCGCCGCCGGGATGCAGGACGAATACCGGACCAGCATCGACCACGCCGCGCCCATGTACGGCGTAGAGATCCAGGCCAACCTGATCGACGCCTACCGCAGCGGCTTTTTCCCCAGAGAGGCGGGGAAAACCCTCCAGCTCTCTCTGCTCTTCCTGCTCTCCGGCCTGGCCTTCTGGTGGTTCTGGGACCGGAAGGTGGGCTTTGCCCTCCTGGGCTGGCTCCTATTCTGCGCCCTGTGGCTGGGCCTTTGCCTGGGGCTCTTCCGCCTGGGGGTGATCCTGCGCGTGCTCTGGGTCCCCGCAGCGATCACGATCTGCTTCATCGCCACGGTCGCCCTGAACTACGCCCGGGCCCAGGGGGAGAAGCGGTACATCACCGCCACCTTCGGCCGCTACGTGGATCCGGCCATCCTCAAGGAGCTGCTGGTCCGGGGCGGCGCGGCGGAGGACCTGGGAGGCAAGACCTTCGAGATCGCCGTGCTCTTCGTGGACATCCGGGGCTTCACCACCATGAGCGAAAGCCTGGACCCGCCCACCGTGGTGGAGATCATCAACCGCTATCTGACCCTGACCACGGAATGCATCATGCGCCACCACGGGACCCTGGACAAGTTCGTGGGCGACTGCACCATGGCCTTCTGGAACGCTCCCCTGCCCCAGGAGGACCCCATCTACCACGCCTGCCTGGCCGCCATGGACATGGTGGAGGGCTCCAAGGCCCTGGGCGCGGAGCTGCAGGAGCGCTTCGGCCGCTCGGTCTCCTTCGGTGTGGGCGTGCACTACGGCCCCGCCGTTGTGGGCAACATCGGCGCTCCCATGCGCATGGACTACACCGCCATCGGCGACACGGTGAACACCGCCTCCCGCCTGGAGTCCAACGCCCCGGCGGGGACCGTCTATATCTCCCGCGTGGTGGCGGACGCCCTGGGAGACCGGGCAAAGACCACCTCCCTGGGCGGCGCGATCAAGCTGAAGGGCAAGGCGGAGGGCTTCGAGGTGCTGACCCTGGACGCGCTGGAGCGGGAATAAGCGAAATTAACCCCGAACGTCACTTCGGATCAACGGAAGCGCCCCATCATTCCCCCGCGCCTCCCCGCTTATAAGAAATGCGGGCTCCGGTTTTGCTTGAATAATCCCGGCGTCCGTGTTATTGTATACTCACATACAGAATATCGGTCATCGGAGGACAGTACGCCGTAGCGTAGGGGATCGTAA
>JAEEGL014812004.1_pt1 | contig 12499 bp, 5 predicted proteins | sample 9134231 | NCBI WGS metagenome assembly JAEEGL01 (sample SAMN16246548, study PRJNA631951) | gut metagenome | biome: gut microbiome; feature: rumen; material: fiber-attached | host: Bos | place: Iran: Karaj | collected 2018-10
CAGACCACACTGTCAGTTCTGGCTGTCATGTTTGCACTCTTCGGAGGCTGCATGACAGCCAGTGCTGATACAGTAACAGAGGGATTTGATACATTCAAGGCTGGTTGGAATTCTGGCTGGACAGCATGGGAAGTCATCATGCCCGAAGGCTGGGATTACGTGGACACCAACAGAGCCTACACCAACGACAATGATACTTATAAGACAGCGGCTCCTTCCGTCTGCTCTGATTCCAACAACTCCTCATCCTACCTCATTACCCCCACGCTGAAGGGTGACTTCAGCTTCTACATTCGTAACTACACCAAGAGCTATCAGGCCAGCATCAAGGCTTATGCCTGCACCTTCGAGGGTGGTACGATGACATTAGGCACTGAGTTAGGCAGCAAGACGTTAGCCAAGACAACAAGTTCGGTTCCCAGTTGGGAGAATGTCACTTTCAATGCTCCCAGTGCTACGCGTGTGGCCCTGTTGATAACTCGTGCTTATTTTGACGACTTCACCTATACTCCCGCTGAGGGTGAAGGCAGCGGCGGCGGCGACCCTCAGCCAGACCCCACTCCTGCTCCCGTAATGGTGGTTGGCACGACTTCCGTGAACTTCGGCAAAGTATTGGCCAATGCCACACAGGACATCATCGTCAGCAATACTGGCAATGCCGAACTGACGGCAACCATTGCTTCCGACAATGCCGACTTCACCGTGAGCAAGACAAACCTCACCGTTGCTGCAGGAGCACAGGAAACGTTTACCATTACCTTCGTATATAACACTGAGGCATACGGTGCTCACGCTGCAACCGTCACCGTCACGCCAAACGTAGGCGAGGCTGCCACTATCGGCGTATCGGCTATCGCAGCAAACCCCAACCTGTGGACGGAAGACTTCTCCGGCAATGCCCTGCCCGAGGGCTGGAACATCACAGGTACGGCAGCCAAATGGAGCTTCGCTAACGGTGAGGCAAAAGGCAGCTATGAGCAAGGAGGCTGGCTGGTAACGCCCAAGTTGATTGTAGAGGCTGGTCAGGCGATGACCTTCCAGGCACGTAACTGGCAGTATGGCAGTGACCTCATCGTGCAATACCAAAAGGACGGCGGTGAGTGGACAGAACAGCAGAAACACTCTTACGATGGCCAGACAACCTACGAGACCTTCACCATCGAAGGTTTGGAGGCAGGCAACTACCGCTTCCGCTTCGCATCAGAGAACATCTGTCTCGACAACTTCGAAGGCTTCAAGTTGGCTCCCGCCACCGAGACCAAGGAGACGTGGTATCTCTACTATGTCTTTACCTATAAGGATGCCGCCGACAAAGACGTAACTGACATAGCCACCGAGCCACTGGAGGTGACCTACGACGACACCGAGATAGCCTTCAACTTCCCCAACCCCATCAACGGCAAAGCCTGGCTGCATGGCACGAAGGACAGCGACGGCAACCTCACCTTCCCCAACGGCCAGTTTATCGGAAAGTATGGCAGCGAAAGCGCTTACTATTGTGGTTCAGATGGTGAGAAACTAACCGACATCACCTTCCAGTACAATCCTGAAAGCAACACCTACCTCTGCTCTACGGCCATTCTCATCAACTCGTCGCTGACCAGCATTTCAGCCTGGGGTGTCTTCACCACAGCACTGGTGAGCAAGGAGAAGTTCGGTCCTATGATGTCAGTTACTCCCACCACCGTTGATTTCGGCACCGTATCAGCCAATGCTTCGCAGCAAATCACCGTCAGCAACAATGGCGATAGCGAACTGACAGCCACAATTGCTTCCGACAATACCGACTTCACCGTCAGCGAGACGAGTCTGACCGTTCCGGCCGGCGAGAGCAAGACCTTCACCCTCACCTTTGTTTACAACGCAGAGGCAAAGGGCAATCACTCAGCCACCATCACCGTCACTCCCAATGCCGGCGAGGCTGTAGCCATCTCCGCCTCAGCCAGTGCGGCAGAGGCTTCTACAGCAACCACAGAGACATGGTATGTCACCTACGTATTCACTTATAAGGATGCCGGCGGCAACGATGTCAACGAAGTGGAGACCGAACCGATGCAGTTCAGCTACGACGAAGCAAACAACGTCGCCTTCTACTTCCCCAACCCCATCAACGGCAAAGCCTGGTTGCGTGGCACGAAGGACAGCGACGGCAACCTCACCTTCCCCAACGGCCAGTTTATCAGTAAGTTTGGTAGCGAAGATGCCTACTTCTGCGGCTCCGACGGAGAGAAGCTGACCGACATCACCTTCCTGTACAATTCTGAAAGCAACTCCTACCTCTGCTCTACGGCTATTCTCATCAACTCGTCGCTGACCAGCATTTCAGCCTGGGGCGTCTTCACCACCGTGCTGGTGAGCAAGGAAGCACCCTCAGACGGCATCCGCGACGTAAGAGGCAGCAAGGCTGAGGAGAGCGACGTCATCTACGACCTCCGCGGCCGCCGCGTCACACAGCCCAAACATGGTCTGTATATTGTCAACGGTAAAAAGGTCATGATTAAGTAAGCTGGTCGGCCTACCGGCCTCAAAATTATAAGAATAAGATAAACAGAACGCTCAGTATAGGAATTAAAGCAGAGAGATTTTATAATTTTCTGAATCAATTTTCCTACAATTTTGAGCGAAGCGACCAAAAACAAATATAGAGGTCGGCCTGCCTGCCTCAAAATTATAAAAAAATTAAAATAAAAATTATAAGAATACGACAACAGAACGCTCAGGAAATAGTTATTGACACAGAGAATTTCACAATTTTCCGGATCAATTTTCCTATAATTTTGAGCGAAGCGACCAAAAGGAGAATAGACAATGACACTGATAGAAGAGTACAATAACCAATACAGGTTCTTCAGCGATATCACTGGAGAAGCAATGCGTGTACATCGGAAATTCCATTCCGGACTTCTAGAATCTGCCTATGAGGCCGCTCTTAAGTTTCTGTTAGAGCAAAAAGGCTTTAAAGTCGAGCGCCAGAAATATCTGCCAATGTATTGGGATGATGTGCAACTTGACCAAACCTATCGACTGGATCTCGTAGTCAACGATAATATCATCCTTGAACTCAAGGCTGTTAACTTCGTCGACAAAGAACATCGCCGCCAACTCTTTAATTACATGCATTTGACCAAGATCCCCTATGGAATGCTCATCAACTTCGGAGGCGATAGCCTTTTCTCCGAATGGTATAAGCGTGACCCATCCACGGGAGAGATAGAGAAGGTGAAGCTTTTATAATTTTCTGCTCAATTTTCCTATAATTTTGAGCGCAGCAACCCAAGAAAGACAAATAAGAACAAACAACAAATTACAAACTAAATAATAACAATTATGAAACAAAAAACAACACTAACACGAAGTAGATGGCTTTTCGTCTGCCTGCTATCGTTACTCATGACCCTCGGCGGCTCAAGTCCGGCATGGGGACAAGAATTGCTTGTGCATGACGGAAGCAATACAAATTCCTATATTCCAATTTACGGAATGTATGCAGACGATTTTGAGAAGCATGAGTTTATCTATCCTGCAGCTGACTTGACCTCTTTGAATGGTAAGAAACTGAAAGGATTAAAATTCTATAGCAGTACTACAACTAAGTCTTGGGGCACAGCCAGATTTAAGATTTTCCTCAAAGAAGTTGAGAATGTTACTCATGATGGTACATTCAGTGATGCAGATGCAACAGTCGTATGCACAGATTATGAACTGAACATTGCATCGGGAGAGATGAATATTGAATTTTCTACCGACTATACTTATAATGGAGGTAACCTTTTAGTAGGCATATATTGTACGACTGAAGGTACTTATTCGTCATGTTCTTTCTATGGTGAAGGTCAAAGTTATGCTTCTGCTTGTTACAAAACCGATGGTACTTCATTAAATAATATAACAACTGGTACAACGCAACAGTTTATACCTAAGACAACCTTTGTCTACCAAGTGGAAGGTCCTGCACTCTCTGTGTACGATGGCGATACAAAATTGACTACTGGCTGTTCCTACAATTTTGGTTTGGCTTTAGATACCGCCACAAAAGAATTTAAACTTAAGAATCCAGGAACAACGACACATACCATGTCTGTGAAAAGCACTACTGGCGGTTATACTGCAGAGATTTCTAATAGTGGTAGCCTTACAGGCAATGGAGAAATTACCTTGACAATAGGAATGTCATCAACAGGCGGAGAAGGTTCTGTTGTTATTGAGTCTAGTTCAGATGCTGTCGATGACTTTACTATCAACCTTAATGGAACCATACGTGACCCTAATAAAATGTGGTGTGATTTTACAAGTGGCCTCCCTTCTGGTTGGTCAAACCCAGGCAGTTGGACCATACTCACAACTGGAGCTGATGGTATTACTTCTGGTGGTGGATTTGCGAGAAATACAGCTTATAACTCAAACAAACTGATATATACTCCTTTGGTAACAATCGCTGAAGGTGAAAAGCTCTATTTCATGGCTAAGGGGCATGGTTCTACAGCAAGTTGGAACGTTTTGAAGGTTCAGTACTCTGCTGATGGAACCAACTGGACTGACGCAAAGGATTTGACAGGTATTACCAATACATGGCAGAGTGTAGAGGTAACAGAGATACCAGCAGGTAACTGGTACATTGGCTTCTATGGAAGCTATGCATATTTCACTGATATTTATGGAGGTACAGAGTCTACGGCTCCTATTATTAGCCTTTCGCAAGATAGCTATGACTTCGGACTAATTTCTTCAAATACTACCAGTCCAAGCATTACTATTACAAACACTGGCAAATCAGAATTGACAGGACTTAGTGTTACCTCCAACAATGCAAACTTTACTGTTGCTGTAGCTGATAACGCTACGACAATTCCTGCCAATAATGGTACTGCAACTTTCACAGTGACAATGGCGCCCAATGCCACTGGTGCACAGAATGCCACCATAACTATCACCGGTGATGGTATAGATGACTTGACATTTACAGCTACTGGCGCAGTGGCAAAGCCTGGCACAATTACGGAAAACTTTAACAACAATCAGATACCAGATAGATGGACAAATTCTTCAAGTCCAAAATGGACATTCGCAGACGAAAACGCATATGCTGGTACAACCTCGTGGGATGATTATGCCACTATGACGACTCCCAAAATAAAGATTTCAGAAGGTGATTTTCTGGCAGTTAAGGTTAAGTTGGCCTACGAAGGAAACAGTTATGGCCTCATTGTTAAAGGTTCTAATGATGACGGTTCTACTTGGACAGCCTATACTAGGACTATCAATACTACTAATGACGGTATAAACAATTCAGACTATAAAACTGTTATTGTTAGCGGAATTCCCACCTCGGTCAACAAATTGCAATTCATGGGGTATTATTGCTATGTTGACGAAATTGCTGGCTTGACCTACGCTCCTGTCCTTGTTGTTAAGGATGCAGAAGAGGCCACTCAGACTACTGGTCTGACCTATCCGTTCGGCGAGATTTCTGCTAACCAGACTGTCAGCTACACCTTCACCAATGCAGGTGCAGGCACTATCAACATCACGAATGTTGAGAGCAGCAATGCCAAGTTCACTACCAACTTTGATTCTGAAAACAAGCCTGCCGTAACAAGTGCAGCTCCCTTCACGCTAACTATTACCGCCAATTACGACGCAGAGAGTGCTGGCGAGCAGAACGGCGCAATCACAGTTACAACCAGTGAGGGCGACTTCGTCATCAACCTGACGAGTACGTTCATGGCAGCAAATGCTCCAACTCTTACTGTCGACAACACTCTGAATTTTGGCAAGCTGACAGCTAACGACACTCAGACTGTTACAGTAACCAACAGTGGTACAGGTTCGATGACTGTCAACATCGCTTCTGACAATGCCTTGTTTACTGTTTCTCCTGCTCAGCTGACTGAGATTGGTGCTGGTCAATCAAAAACATTTGATGTAACATTCCACTATGATGAGGTTGCAGGTAGCTATGGCAACAAATCAGCAAACATCACCGTTACTCCTACTTACGATGCAGAAGCAGCAATAGTCATTGCGGCCACCGCAAAGGCAAAAGACCCAGAAGAATGGGGTCAAGACTTCAGCGGAAATGCACTTCCTGATGGATGGGATGTTTCAGGCAATACAGAAAAATGGACTTTTGAAAACGGTGTAGCAAAATCAAGTTATTCATCAAATAAAGGTTATTTGGAAACACCTTTGCTATCAGTTGCAGAAAACGATGTATTATCTTTCCAAGCAAAATCCACATTTAATGGTTCTGTTACCATTAAGGTTTACAAGAAAGTCGGTTCTGGAGAATGGGAAAATAATGCTTTCAAAACTATTTCTCTGACATCTGCAGATAATGGTATTTGGAAAGATTACACCATCGAAGGTTTAGACGCTGGTAATTACAAATTCCGTTTCGAGAACGAAGACTACGAGTTAGATAATTTCGAAGGTCTCAAGCTTGTTCAGGCTCCAGAATTTAGCGTATATAGCGACAATAGCTATACTAACGAAAAGAAGGTCACGATGGCTGAGGCCACAGACTTTGGCTTTGTTGACGAAGAGAAGACTGTTGCTTATTATATAAAGAATACTGGTCATTCTACTATGAAGCTGGCTGCTCCTGTAGCTCTGTCACCTCTGACTGCTTCTTTCTCTGATGCAAGTGTAGGTGTTACAGAGACTGGCGAGGGCGATGCAAAGCGTTGGAATATTCCTGCAGATGGCACTATCAAGCTGAACATCATTATGTCTAATAGCGTTGGTGGTAACTATACCAACAAGACCGTTACGGTAACTGCAGACGATGAGGTGGGTGCTTTCGTTGCATCCTTCAGTGGTATCGTAACAGATAATGACCATTACAACATTGACTTTGCTTCGACAGGTATTCCTAATGATTGGGCTGACGATGGAGAGTATTCTCATTGGGCAAAGAATAACGCTGGATATATTTCCACTACTGGCTCTTCTAATCTGACTACCACAGCACTTGTTGCTACAACTGGTGACAAGCTATATATCCAAAGAGAGAGTTCTGCACTAACAGTAAAGTATAAGAAGCAAGCTGATAATGATTTTACAACTCTTCAGGCACTCACCTATACAGCAAACAAGAAAATTGATGAGTTGACTATGCCTGATGGATTAGATGCAGACAAGATACAGCTTCAGTTCTCTGGCTCTGGTGCAAAGATTTATCGTATCTATGGATTGACCGAGCCTCATGAGCCAAAGATGTCTGTATCTCCTGCTGATGAAAGCTACGACTTTGGTATGCAGACCGCAGCAACTGCTCAGGAATTCATTGTGACGAACTCCGGCAACGCTGACTTGGCAGGTGTAACCGCAGAGCTGACAGGTACTGATGCTGCAGACTATCAGGTAGCATTGAGCGTTCCTGATGGTAGTTCTGCTACAATAAGTGAGAATGTTGGTACTGTTCCGGCTGGACAAACGTTGAAAGTTACTGTAACCATGAAGGCCAGCACCAAGTATAAGGCTCACAACGCTACACTGACTATCAGTTCTACCAGCGATGGCATTGATGACAAGGTGATTACGCTGACGGGTAAGACGCGCGATGCTGCGAAGCAGTATGTTGACTTTACGGGCCTGACGGAATTCCCTGCAGGATGGACAGCAGGAACAAGTTGGAATATTTATACTTCTTCTGAGGAACGTTACGCTTATCAAAGCAATATCAGTAATTCGTCGGCTCTACGCATGGCACCAATGACCGTTGCTGAGAATGAAACACTGAAATTCCAGGCTGGTCGTTATTATAGTGGCACTGCTCCTGAGTTTAAAGTTCGCTATACTACTGATGGTGGCGTAACATGGACTGAGCAGGACTATGCTTCTCAGCTGACTAGCGCTACCTACTCAACATTAGCAGACCTTGAACTGAATGGTGTACCTGCTGGTAAGGTGGTAGTAGAGTTCTATGGCCGTTATGTAAAACTCGACAACATCTATGGCTTCACTGCTGGTGCTACCACACCAATAGTTGAGGTGACTGAGAATACTAACGTCATCGAGAATGGTGCTGACTTCGACTTTGGCAGCAACCTGCAGGCTGAACCTGCCGCAAAGGTATTCACACTGACCAATAATGGTAATGCAAACCTCGTTTCTACTATTGCCAGCAGTGGTGATGTGAACTTTGAGATTACTGAGACCACTGGTACTAAGGAGGGTAACACCGTAACACTGGCCAACGGCGAGACGGCAACCATCAGTGTAACGCTGCCTTACAATCAGGCTAATGTGGGCAACAAGGAGGGTGCTGTAACCATCACTTCTACTGGTGGTGTAGGTACTTTCACCCTGAACTTCACAGGTAACACCATTGATCCGACGGCTCTGAGCGAAGAACTCGCCAGCCTGCCCGCTGGTTGGTACAATGGCGGTTGGACTGTCGATGGCTCTGCTCATATATTTAGCGGTGTTGAGAAAGAACTCATCACTGAGCTGTATGGTGCCGAGGCTAGCAAGAACGTGCTGAGCTTCAAGGCTAAGGCTCAGAGTGGCAACGAGGGCACTCTGAAGGTTTACACCTCTACCGACCGCAAGAACTGGGGTGAGGCTACTGAGTTTGCACTGACAAATGAATATGTAACTAAGAGTCTTGATGCTTTGGCTGATGGTAACTACTACGTGAAGTTTGTCAGCCTGAATGCTAACATCGACGACCTCTCTGGTCTGAAGAAGTTGGATGCTCCTGCTCACGACCTGTATGTATCGGCTTCGAACATTCCTACTGCTACGAAGGTGCCTGGAACAGAGATTACTGCTACAGCTACCGTCTATAGCCTGCGTGCAGCAGAAACGGATGTCTATGCTAAGCTGTTCTTCGACGAGGAATTGGTAGCTACTGCTGACGCACAGGATATCAGCCTGAATGGCAATAAGAGCTTCACGCTGACAGGTAATGTGCCTGCTACGGAGAAGAGCTACGCTGCTAAGATTGTTGTTTACTACAGCGACAATAACGTAGCTTTCGAAACACTCACAACAAATGTCGAGGTTGAGCATACCCGTACACTCAACATTGCTACGTTCACTCGTACCGATGGCGATGGTGCTCTGGATGCTGATGTAAACAACCAGGTTAGTCCGTCGTTCAGCGTAACCGTTGAGAATACGGGTACGACAGCTGGTACACCTAACGTGAAGATCTATCAGGGTGAGACTATTGTGGCTACTGCTACTGCCGCAGAGCCTGTTGCCGCTGGTGCCACATCTGATGCCATTGCCCTGACCGCTACCAACATGTCGGCTGGCGAAGGCGGTGAACTCGCATTTACCGCTAAGGCATTCTGGACTGCTGAGGATCCTGAGGCTAAGGCTACTTCTGCCTCTAACATCGTCATTACAGTCAATGCCGCTGCTCCTAAGTTCGCTCTCTATGATAGCGAGCAGGCTGCTGTGGCTAACGAGACTGCCGTTGAGTATGGTTTGACTCGCACGAAGATTGACAAGACCTTCACAATTAAGAATGAGGGTACTAAGGCACTCGTTCTGACCAGCATCGTAGTTCCTGAGGGCTTCACGGCTACTGCTGTCACCAACGAGAACAAGAACATCGCTATCGACGGCGAGTTGGAAATAACCATTAGCCTTGATCCTACAGAGGGACTTGGCAAGAAGAACGGCAACGTTGTTATTACCTACGACGTAAACGGCATACCTGCAACCTTTACGCTGGCTGTTAGCGGACGTTCTATTGGTGAGGACACTTGGGTAGAGCAGTTCGATGCTGCTACCGTTCCTGCCTCTTGGACTGATGAGACTGAAGGCAATTCGAAGTGGAGTATCTATAATAACCAGTTGAGCTTCACCAACAACTTTGCTACAGGTATCATCTACACACCACGTCTGAAGGCCGCTGCCAACGAGGAATTGACATATGACGTTGTCTTCCCAGGCAGTTCGAACTCACTCGTCGTTGAATGGTCAACAGACCATAAGACATGGACAAACTATGAAACCGTTACCACCGAGGGTGAACACACCGTAAGCTTCACGGAGGCTAAGGAGGGTATCTACCTGCGCTTCACATCAAGCTACGTTCGCCTGGATAACTTCATCGGCTTCGAACTGAATGCACTTGCGCACGACGTGGAGATAACGGCTGAGAACGTTCCTACCACCGGTAAGAAGTTCAATACTTACACCGCTACGGTGACACTGAAGGAGAATGCCGGCAAGGCTGAGGCCATCACCGCTAAGCTGTATGTCAATGGTGCCGATGTCAACGCTGATGTCGATATTGACGAGGTAGCTGCTAACAGCACCGCCGTCGTAACCCTGACCTGGGAACCGCAAGCCACTATGGACGATGTGGATACTTATGTACAGGTAACCTACGCCGGTGGTACGCTGGAGACACAGCATGTCGACCTGACCATTGACGAGGTTTATAGTATCGACGAGGAAGTAGGCACTGTTTCTGCAGTAACCAACGAGACCATTATCCTGAAGCGTGACTTCGTACAGGGATGGAACACCATCTGCCTGCCGTTCGCTATCAGTGGTAAGGAAACAATTGAGAGTCTGTTTGGCGTTGGTGCTTTGGTCTTCAACTTCAAGAGCTACACCAACAATGTATTGGACTTCGAGGCTATCACTGAGATGTCTGCCGCTGTGCCATACCTCATCTATGTGCCTGTTGCCATCACTGAGGACATCCGCGTGAACAACGTGACTATTACAGGTCTGAACTCTACTCCTGGCACGAAATACAATAACGGTATTACCTTCCGTGGTACCTACGAACCGCTGGAAAATGGTGAGCTCAATAACATGTATGGAGTGACACCGAACAATGTGATTGCTAAGGGTAATGCCACCACCACCATGAAGGGCTTCCGTGCTTACTTCGATGGAAACTTGGCTGGCGCTCGCATCAGTATCTACGACGAGACAACGGGTATCACCCGTGTCTATGACGCTGCAGATATGTTTGGCGACAACGACAAGGTTTACAACCTGAAGGGTCAGCGCGTCAACAACGCCAAGAAGGGTGTTTACATCGTGAATGGTAAACAAGTGGTTGTGAAGTAAAAGACAATAATTGGTCGCTGCGTTTAAAAGCGCAGCGACCCTAAAAGAACAAGACAATGAAAAAGAAAGTTTATATAGTACCTGAGGCTGAGGTGTTCGAGTGGCATGCTACACAGGCACTGCTTGCCGGATCAGTGAAGGATGCACATTTCGACTTGGACGATTTGCAAGATTTCATCCAGGCGGACAATCTGGAAGAGTTTATCATCGCTCCATCGGATGATGTCCTGCCCGAGGAGCAAAGCTTGAATAACATGTTCAACTAAATAGTGAACGCTCATTAACAACAAAAAACGCCAAGCTGTTTCGTTACAGCCTGGCGTTTTTTCTGCACTTTATTTGGAAGTATCGAAAATAGTTCGTATCTTTGCCCGCAAATATAACCGACCAAGCATAACAACATGGATGTTGCTTTCATATTGGATAAGTACTTCAAGGGGAAGAAGAACGTCTCGATTGACGTATTCGACGCACAAACGCTCAATACTGTATATCAGGATGTTGTTAATGCTATGACTTTCCATCTCGAAATCGAGGTCAGCGTGCTTCAGGCGCTGAGCTATTGTCTCTACGAGATGATGGACAATGTGCATATCCATTCTGGCAAGCCTTTGGGAACGGCAATGACCCATTATGATGATTCGCAGAAGATTATGCGCGTCTTAATTGCCGATGACGGAATGGGCATAAAAGCATCGTTAGCTGAGAACGAGATATACAAAGACATTACTGAGCCGGAAGCGCTTCGCCTATGCCTTCAAGACAGGATTACCGACGGCAAGGGAATGGGATTTGGACTTTATACCACCTCACGGCTTGTGGACAGAATAGGCAAAGAATTCATTTTGCATTCGGGCCATCATAAATTGATTACCAAAGATGGTCGTACCGACGTTGTCGAGAATGGCTTTTGGCAGGGAACGCTCATATATATGGAGATAGGAACTGGCGAGGAGATAGATGCCAATCAGGTCGTTGATCACCGTGCCAATGCCGTTGAAGAATACAATGAGTCATTTGTGGAAACAGAAGAACTGGAATCGCTATGGTAGAATTTAAGTTTATAGAATACGGGACTGATTTCGGGACGCGAGACATGGGACAGAAGCTCCGGCAGAAGCTCTTGCCTCTGATTAACGGTGACGAGAGGGTAGTCCTTGATTTTACTGGTGTTAACGTCGTTACAAACTCCTTTGCTGATGAATGCATTGCGAAGCTGCTGCTTGAGATGCCCTTGTCGGAATTAAAGCGCCGCACAACATTCCGTGGTCTGAACCCGCTGGCAGAACGAAGTGTTTTAGTAGCTCTTCAGCGTCGCTATAAAGTTTTACAAGGGAATTAACAATACCAAGACCTGCAGGCACCAAGCCCTTCGTGTCTTTTTTCCTTAATAATTTGGAAGTTTCGGAAAAAGTTCGTATCTTTGTCATCGAAATAATCAAGAATTTGATAA
>JAEEGL015001992.1_pt1 | contig 12499 bp, 7 predicted proteins | sample 9134231 | NCBI WGS metagenome assembly JAEEGL01 (sample SAMN16246548, study PRJNA631951) | gut metagenome | biome: gut microbiome; feature: rumen; material: fiber-attached | host: Bos | place: Iran: Karaj | collected 2018-10
GCACAGCAGGTGGAACTGAAAGAGCATTGGGAGTATGACACGATTCAGAGAAGTGAGGTGAAGCGGCATCTGAATGAGTACTTCTATTATGGCGGTCTGCCAGAGATTCTGTCGTTTAAGAACAAACGGGCGATGTTGTCGAGTCTGTATCAGAAGATTTATCTGGGTGATATCTGCGCACGAAACAACATCAAGAACGACAGGGTGCTGAACATCCTAATTAAGAAGATGGCGGAGAGTGTAAAACAGCCACTATCGTTTAACCGACTGAGGAACGTGATTGTGGCAACTGGTTCCCCCATCAGTGTGCCTACTACGATAGACTATGCAGACTACGCTTCTGACAGCTGGCTGATACTGCCCATGGAGAACGAAGTTGGGAAGCTGACTGAGAAGGAGACACAGAAAAAATACTACTTCGTTGACAACGGTCTGCTAAACCTATTTTTGATGAATTCAGAGACATCTCTATTGGAGAACATGGTAGCGGTGGAACTGTGTAGGCGGTTTGGCAAGAAGAATGTGTTTTTCTTGAATGCGGAGAAGGAAATAGATTTCATAATGCCTGACGAAAAGTTGGCCATTCAGGTGTCGTACAGCCTTAAGGAGAAGACCACTTACAACAGGGAGGTGCTGTCACTGGTAAAGTATGCCAAGGCGCACGAGGACTGGAAGTGCCTGCTGATTACGTATGATGAGGAGAGCACGGAAGAGGGAATACGTGTGGTGCCGGTATGGAAGTGGCTGATGGAGGTGTGAGAGTATCTAAAAGATGCAGGAACTACGGAAGAACAGAAGGACGGATAGATGGAACTACGTAGTATGACGCAGGATGAACGATGGATAAGACAGTACGAAAATGCGGCTGGTTCCGTTGAACTTTACAGCTAATGAGATGGTTTTAAAACAAGAGTTTAACTAAAAACAGGATTCCGATTCCACGAGGCCCTGTTACAATTCTGGTCGGAATTTTAAGATGAGCCTCTATAGAATATAGATACAACTATCTATTCACCCACGAAAGTCGCACTGCCGTCCTCGCTCGGACATCTTGGCGGTGTTCAAGGTGCAAAGGTACAAATAAAGAAGCATAACACAAAACAAAAAGCTATTGTTTTATTTTGTGATATGCCACAAGCGAAAAATAAGGGGGAAAAAGGTCCCGCCCTCATTTCTCTGCATTGATGGTAACGGAAAGGCGCTGGGGGTCGAAGGACACCCCTTTTCCTTTCTCAATAAAGCGGCCGAGTGCTCCATGACTGGCCAGCTCACGGGGCGTGCCCATTAACAGTCCTTCGCTGCGAGTCATAAGCCAAAGGGTGTCGGCAGCCTGTAGTGTCAGCTCAAGATCGTGGGTGGAAAGGAAGATGGTCTTGGAAGCTTCATGGCTGATGCGGCGGAGCAGGAGGAGCATGTCCACCTTGCTGGGATAGTCGAGGAAGGCTGTCGGCTCGTCAAGGAAGATAATGTCTGTCTGTTGGGCCAATGCCTTGGCAATCATCACCTTCTGTCGTTCGCCGTCACTAAGTGTTCCTACCTGTCGGTCAGCCAGGTGCTGTATGCCAACTTGGGCGATGGCATCGCTTACGGCCTCATCGTCGGAAGCAGAGAGGCGTCCCCAGAAGCCGGTATAGGGCGACCGCCCCATCGCGACAAGTTCACGGGCGGTCATGAGGCCCACGTCGGGCTTCTCGGTAAGCACCACGCCGATGGTCTGCGCCAGTTGGTGTGGAGTATAGTCGGAGAGGGAACGCCCGACGAGTTCTATCTTGCCGGAGAGTGGGGGCTGGAAACCGGAAAGCGTGCGGAGAAGTGTGCTTTTGCCCACGCCGTTTTCACCCATGAGGCAGGTCAGCTCGCCACTACGAATGGTTCCGTTCACACCGCTGGCTACGGTGCGAACGGAACCCTTGGTTTTATATCCGATGCTGAGGTCGGTCAGTACAACGGCATCGTTCATAGCGTTTTAGAGGTTATATGTAAGCATGACCATCGTATAGGCAGGCAGGTCGAGCGTGAACTTCTTCTGGGCCTTCACCTGTTCGTTTTGTGGTACGATAGGCTGTGCGTCATAGTTGTTTTCCTGGTCGGGAGAACCGGTGAGCACAGTCTTCGTGGCCATTTTCTTCAGACCAAAGCGTGAGAGGTTGATGTTTGCCTTCTTGGCATCGGCACTGGCATTGACGAGCTTCACGAAGAGCTGTCGGGTCTTCACGTTGAGGATGACCGACTGTCCGTAGTGAACATCCTCCTGTGGCTGGATGACACCCTTCTCGTCGCCCTCAAAGCTGACGCAGTCACCGTAGAAATACTGACCAGACGACTGTCCGAACATCTGCTGCACATAGTACGAACAGGTGAGGTAGGGACGCTCATTGTCGAAGTAAATGAGGTCAGGATTCCAGTTCGTATTGTCACGACGGGCAAAGAGGGGAGCGTAGGAAGTCATGCAAACCACGTCGCCATTGCGCTCCACATGGAGCAGGTAAAGACCTTCGGCCAGAGCATCGATAAGCTTCTTGTCCTTGGCAGCATACTCGCCGAGGTAGACCTTCGTCTTGCGGTCGCGGGGATAGTTGTCATACTGGCGGCTTTTCAGGAAGTACTTGTTCTGCTCGTAGTAGTGCTCGTCGATGATGGGCATACCCAGCTCCTCGGCCAGCTTCCACCCGTTCTCGAAGTCAGGGTTCTCAGGATGTGAGCCAGGACCTGCCGTACCCACGATGACGATGTCGGGATATTTCTCCGTCACCTTTTTATATATATAGCGGAAACGCTCTGAGAACTCAGGAGAGATCTTCTCCTCGTTGCCCAGACCGAGGTACTTCAGGTTGAAGGGTGCGGGATGACCTGCGTCGGCACGCATCTTGGCCCACTTCGAAGTGGCGGGGTCTCCGTTGGCCCACTCAATGAGGTCGAGGGCTTCGTTGGCCCACTCATCCATCTCGCTCATTGGAACTACATCCTGTGCCTGGGTAGGCCACATGCCCCAACCGCCGTTGGTTCCCTGACAAGAGACGCCGCAAGGCAGGATGGGCAGGGGCTGCATGCCGAGGTCTTCGCAGAACTGGAAGTATTCGAAGTAGCCAAGGCCCATAGACTGGTGGTAGCCCCAAGTGTTCTTCAGCGGGCGACGCTGCTCACGGGGACCGATGGTGGTCTTCCAACGGTAGGTGTCCCAGAAGCCGTCACCTCCGCCATGTACCACGCAACCACCGGGGAAGCGCATGAACTTCGGGTGAAGGTCGGCCAGTGCCTGTGCCAGGTCAGGGCGCAAGCCATGTCCCTTGAAGGTCTCCTGGGGCATGAGAGATACCTGGTCGATGTCGAGGTCGCCTACGGTGAGAACGAGAATCTGAAGTACGGCGTTCGTACAATCCTCAGTGGGAGTGAGCACGGTCTCGTACTTTTTCCAGGACGTAGCACTCACATCGAGTGTGGCATCTGCCAACGCCACGTTCTCCTGTCCTCGGCCCTGGGCAGGCTTAACCAGTGCCACGCGAACCTGTTTTGCACCGCCGATATTGCGGAAATAAACTGAGAAGTCGTACTTCGCTCCAGCTTTCACCGAGATGCCGTTGAAGCCGTCGTTCTGCAGACCAAAGCCCTTCCATCCCTTGTAGTCGTAAAACTCCTTGGCACGCTCGGTGTGCAGGCGCATGTAGTTGGCGTTGTTAGGGTGCAAGGGGTTGTCCATACGTACCTGCAGCGTACCCAGCGAGTGTCCCGGACGAATCTGTTTCCAGGCAGTTCCGGGACCCCATCCGTCGCGCTCTGCGGGGCTGAACTCGAAGCTTCCGTTCTGAAGCAGCTCGGCATAGAGACCGCCGTCGGCACTCGAAGAAATGTCCTCAAAGAAGATGCCGATAAGTTCGTCACTGATGGCCTTGCCACCGGCAGGGGCCTTCATCGTCTTCTGGGCGCTCAGTCCCAGGGTTGCTGCAGATAATGCAGCGCAAAGCAGTAGTCGTTTCATGATAGTAATAAACTTAAAGTATCGTAATTTTTGGGCAAAGATACAACTTTTCTTTGGATTTTAAGTAATTTTGCCTTCTGATTTTAATATTGTTTGTGAATTGAGGTCTATCCGACTGATAATGAAAGCTAAGACAATAGCGCTTCTAACCCTGGTGCTCATCATCTGCGGACTGTTTGCACTCAACCTGTTTGAGGGTAGCATACATATCCCCGCCGGCGATGTGCTCAGCATCTTGCTGGGGCGTGGTGAGGAGCTAAAGCCTTCGTGGCAGTATATTGTCTTGGAGAACCGATTGCCCCAAGCCGTGACGGCGTTGCTTTGTGGTAGTGCATTGGCCGTTGCCGGTCTGCTGTTGCAAACGGCTTTCCGCAATCCTTTGGCCGATCCTTCCATTTTCGGAATCAGTAGTGGCGCAGGACTTTGCGTTGCACTTACCATGTTCGTTCTAGGAGGAAGCATCGGCGTAGGGGCGTTGCAGCTTAGTGGTTTCGTGGCCGTCATTACGGCGGCTTTCGTGGGAGCGATGACAGTAACGGCCATCATCTTTTTCTTCTCCACGTTGGTACGTAGCCACGTAATGCTGCTCATCATCGGAATCATGGTGGGCTATCTCTCCGCTTCGGCCATTACGCTGCTCAATTTCTTCGCCACCGACGAGGGCGTGAAGTCATACATGGTATGGGGCATGGGGTCGTTCAGTGGCGTTTCGATGGCCAACCTTCCACTTTTCTCCACAGCCACATTGCTCGGACTCGCGGGAGCCATGCTGCTCATCAAACCGCTGAACGCGCTGATGCTCGGTGACCGTTATGCAGAGAATCTGGGAGTGAACATCGGTCGCCTACGACGTTGGCTTCTTGTCATTACCGGTCTACTCACGGCAATCACCACAGCTTTCTGCGGTCCCATTACGTTCATCGGACTGGCAGTACCTCACATAGCACGACTGCTCTTCCGTACTGACGACCATCGTCTGCTCCTTCCTGCCACCATGCTCTGCGGAGCCACCATCGCCCTGCTCTGCAACGCCATCTGTCATCTGCCCGGCGAGAATGGAATCATACCACTTGGGGCCATCACCCCCCTAATGGGTGCCCCGGTCATTATATACATTATTATAAAAGGATAAACTCACAAACTCACAACCAACCGTTTTCCTGGTACCAACGGATGGTGATAGGCACTCCCTGTTCCAAGGTGAACTGAGGTTTATACCCCAGTTCATCGATGGCGGGCTTGATGTCACAACGCCAGTTACGTTGTCGCAGGATGTGGTACTTATCGTTGTTGAGGGCTGTTATCTTTCCCGTCAAATGCCCTACCTTATCACCGAAGAAGGTGATGATACGCAGCACCCAGATGGGAGCTTTTACCCGTATCCACCAAGGATTACCCAGTTCACGACGTATAAGGTCGGAGAACGTTGACGACTGATATACCTGCCCGTCGCTCAGGAAATATTTCCGTCCTGTCTGCCCACGTTCACAGGCAAGGAACACCGCTTGCACGACATCCTGCACATAGATGAAGGTGATGTCCTGCCGACGATAGCCTACGGCAAAATCGGTATGCTGCTTGATGCTCTGTGCCATGAGGAAATAATCCCGTTCACGCGGGCCGTAGACGCCCGTGGGGCGGAGCACTACGTAGGGGAATTCTTCATTCTTCATTCTTAATTCTTCATTTAGCGTGTCCAGCCATTGCTCTGCCTGAAGCTTGCTGCGGCCGTAGTGGGTGTTAGGTTTCGGCGTGTCGGTCTCGCGAATCTCCTCGTAGGGCTGCTTCTCTCGGATGGCTCCGAAGATGCTCAGCGAACTGACGTAAACGAAGCGCTTCAGAGGCATCTTCAGCGTGAGCAGCGCCTTCACCAGATTCTTTGTTCCCTCAGTATTGATGCGGTAGAAGTCCTGCGGGTCCAGGCATTTAGTGACCCCCGCTGCGTGAACCACATAGTCAAACTCCTGGCCACGAAGCTGTTCCGTGAGCCTTTCCTGCGACGAGAGATCCAGTTCGATAAAGTTGATGCGTGGGTCGATGAGGAAGTCCTTCTTGCTACTACGGCGCATAGCTGCCCAGGTATCGAAACCACGCCGCAAAGCCTCCTCAACAATGAACGAGCCAATGAATCCACTGGCACCCGTAATGAGAATCCTTTCCATAGATAGTAATAAACTTATAAACTTTTAAACTTTATTGTCGCAATTTGTGTGCAAAGTTACAGAAAAAAATGCGAACTGACAAAAAAAAGCGAAACTAATACCAAAACGAATAGGGGGTTCTGCAAGATTCTGTGTTGGTGTCCCTGATTACAAACGCATGGTGCAAAACCCAGAGTTAGAACGAACCAAACCCAGGGTTAGAACGAACCAAACCCAGAGTTAGGACGAACCAAACCCAGAGTTAGAACGAACCAAACCCAGAGTAGGGTCAGGTCTCTGTGCCAGCCCGCAGAACGTTTCAGTACCGCCAGCCACGGATATTCACGCCGGCCGCCGTGAATGTTTTCGCCGCCCGCTATGAACCCGAGAGGTCCGGTGTTGTGCTCATTCCGCTACATATCTGTATTTCCCTGCTTTCTTGCCTGTGCCGCCATCTCGCTGATGATGGTGGCGATGTCTGCCACGTCAACCGCTCCGTCACTGTTAGTGTCGTTGGCTGCCTTCCCGTCTACCGTGACACTGCTTGGAAAGGATGCTTATGAACATCGATTTTACCAACTTGTACTTTGCTTTCATAATTATCGGCTTTTTAATTTATTATTTGTTTATACTTTATTTCGTTGGGATTATAGATATATGTATAGTTGTCTTTGCGGACATAGCGATAGGGCTTTGATGTTGACGCTTCCCATGTCCAGCCTACGGCAGGCAGGTCTGCCGTGTATGAATAGAAACAGAACGTGTCGCCCTCCTTATGGACCGGGTAGCAGCCGTCCCCTTTATAGGAGCCGTCAGGCTGCACACCGCCGCCTGTCTCAATATAAGGCATGGCAAAGGCATCGGCATATTGCACACCCTCTGTTGGGTCTGCCTTCACGCTGCCGGAAGTGATGTAGAACATGTCGCCGGCCGTCAGGTCTTCACGCTGCGTGAGCGTCACTTTTCCGTTCAGCCAACTCACCTTATACACCGTGTTGTCATCGGCAACGCCCAAGCCGCAGGCTAGTTTCACCTTGCCTTCGTAGATGGGATAGCACACCCACAGCCGCCGGCCTTCAATGGTCTCGTGGCAGACCGTCGCCACATAGCGCCCGCCGCTCACGATATTCGCCACCATCGGCTCTTCTTCGCTGTCGTAGCACGTGGCATGGCTCCAACTGCCGTCGCTAAACCGATAGTAGCAACTGAGTTGGTCGTAACGCACGGGGAAGGCGGTGTCGAAAAAATTCGCCTCTCCCAACAGGCTCTGTTGCAGGGCAGCATCCTGCAGCACGGCCGCCTTGATGCGCAGGGCCACATCGGCATCGATGACCTCGGCAAACTCCCAGATGGGTACGACACATCTTCTCACCGCCCACCCAGTGGGCATAACCATGCACCATGGTGCCAAAGCCGTCGTCGGTCACACCGTATGTGTTCCAACTGCATTTTTCACCCTTGCTGTGAGGAACAGGCACGAAGGGAATGACCTGACCCGGGTAGCGGTTGGTGATGGCCTTACGCATGTCGATGTAAGCATCGTTCATGCAGAAATAGACAAAGCACTCCACCGCATCGCGCGAGACCTCGTTCCTGGGACCCCAGGCTCCTTTGTCGCCTTCATTGTCGGCAACGATTCTATAGTTGTCACCCCGTCCTGCCTGCACATTAATCAGCCATCCGTCGGACATGGCCGTACTCTCCTTCACGCAAAGGTAATAGGTGTTGCCCTTACGCCACACCTGACCCAAGAGACAGGGTGACTGCCAGCCGCCTGGTACATCCGCTTATACCCCTGATTTCCGTCATATAGAGAATGCGCTTCAGTTTGGGGATACAGGCGATGTCGATATCTGCATAGCCGACATTCTCGTCGGTGGCAAGCCGGTGGAACGTCAGCGTACCCAGACGCTGCCGCTTGCCGTCCAGGCGGCAGTCCAGGTCGGTCAGGTCTATCAGGTAGCCGCTCCCCTCCCCTACAAGGGAGGGGAGCGGCTGCGCACAATTATGCGAATTAATAGAAATCATCTTTAAATCCCGACGGGATTTGATGAAATCGCGTCGGGATTGATAATATCAATTTAAACCAAGGACAGCTAGTTGAGGATGATGAGGTCGATAATCATCACGAGGGCCACAAGCGACCAGAGGATGTAGTGGATGACCGACTCTCCAGACAAGGAGCGGACGTGGTCGTTAAGCTCGTCGAGGAGTCCGAAGCGAGAAGCCTTGTAGCGTACGGAGCGGGTCTTGAAGGTGTAGTAGAGAGGCTCCAGGAGCGATGACTTGATGTCCTCCTGACGCAACATCAGTGCCAGCTGCTCGGCATCCTTTTTCTGCCCGCGTGTGATGTCGGTTAAAACGCTCACGGCGATGTAGGCGGCAGTAATGATGAGCACGGCGATGTGGAAGAGTGAGGGTGCGTTGAGTTCAACAAGCCTTAATATATAATAAGGTATAGCAGCGGAAGCCAGTCCAGCAATTCCTGCGAGAAGGGAAAGCATGTAGCCGAATCCTTTGAAGTAGGCTCGCGTGCCGGCTATGAGTCCTGTGGTGATGCCCAGGGGCAGGATGATGGTTTTTATGGGATGTGCAAAGAGTGGCGAGCGGTCGCTGAGTCCGCAAGTGCATACAAGCAAGACCCAGACGGCACATAGGGCGTAGAATACGTATTGCCATATTTGCTCTGTCCTGTTGGCTTTCTGCCAGAGTTTGCTCACCTCCTCCACACGCTGCCTGGTATCCTCGCAGGCTTTCTTGAAGCGACGGTAGTGTTGCTGCTGCTGGTCGAGTCGTCCGAGGGCGAGGAGCCATGCCTCTAGTGATTTTTCGTAACTGTACTCCTCAGCGAAGTCCTTCGACGGGTCTTCGTGGTAGAAGATGGAGAGCCACTGTGGCAGTGCTCCCTGGCGTATTTCCGAGCGTACCATCGACATGCTGTTCGTGTTGATGTGCAGTCCGTCTTTCAGCTGTGTGCCGTCAGAAAGCAGGTAGGCCGGCCTATAACCCAGTATGCAGCAGAAACGGTAGAGAGCGGTGCGCAGGTCGTATGCCCCAAGTCGCTCACGGTTCTCATCGCTGTTGAGGTCGAAGCAACGAGTGGCCTCACCGATGAGGTCTGTCCATCCGTGCAACTGAGCATAGTAGTAGAATCGCTCCGTGGGATCGGTATATACTTTCATCTGCTCGGCCAATGTTTCGTCGTCGAAGTGCTGTGCCTGTTGCAGCTCGTGGGCGAGAATTTTTCCGACAGCCTGTGGTGTGGTGGCATCGTTGAGGTCGAAGGCAGCTTCGCGGTCCAGGTTGTAGAGTACCTTGTAGGCAAGCGTCTTGGAGAAAGGCTGGTTGTGGGTCATGATGCGCAGTGCCTCTGCAGCCATCAGATCCTCATGGCCGTACATCCATGACAACAGACGGCCATCGCAGATAGAGAGCCACTCGTCGTCGGTGAGTTCTGCCGTGCCGAAACTGTGTACTATCTGCTTCAGCGTGGCCGAGGGCTTATTGGCCAGAAGGGGTATCTCCGGGTCTATCTCGTAAACCAGCCGAAGGACTGATATGCGTCCGTTTGCCTTTACTTTTTTGAAATAGCTCCGCAGACGGTTGATGTCACAGCGTGTATGGCCTTCAAGCCAGAGGAACAGTCGGTCGTTAGGATTCTTCAGCACCATGGCGTATTGTTCCTGGTAAGCCAGTATGGAAAGTGCTATTGCGTGTATGTCCTCACACTCTACGTCTTGCAGGTCGCGATAGCAGAGTGTGGGCTCCATGGCGTAACAGGCAGCCATGAGGCCTGCTTGCTGGTCGGCAGGATAGCGGTTGGTGGTGATGTCCTTGACGATGGCCGACAGGCGAGTGTTTCCGCAGGTGTCGAGCCAGTTCACTATCTGTCCGCTATAGAGGTAATTGATGGCCAGTTTCTCATTGTCCAGGAGTAGTGGCACCAGCTCGTGCACGTTGTCTGCCACGAGGTTTTGCTCAGGATTTACGACGAAGCTCTTGTACTTCAGGTAAGGTGACGAGAGGTCTACCTTCACCTCCTCGCCTTTGAACCATCGCTCCACCTCGTTGTACCCCCATCGGCTATTGGGGTTCACGGCGGTGAGTCCCTGAACCAGTAGCCGCACGCTGTCGGGCAGCTCGTTAAGACGGGGCAACCGTCCTTCGTTCTTCTGCTTCATCATGGTGCGCTCGTTGCTGCTCATGGGGTTCTCCCCCAGCCAGGTAGCAAAGAGTGTTATGCCCAGAGAGTAAAAGTCGGCTGCAGGAGTGATGTCTACCTCGCCATCAATTACGTCGGTATACATCTCTGGTGCTGCATAGATGGGTGTGCGAGCCTGTGTGGTGCGGAAGTTTTGGTTCTCGTTATCGCGCATGGCCGATATGCCGAAGTCGCCGAGGACGAGTCTTTCCTTGGTCTCGTCGCGGAAGAATAAGTTCGTAGGCTTCACGTCCTTGTGAAGCACATTGTTCTTGTGACAGTAGGCCAGGGCAGCCGCTCCCTGCAGGGCAATGCGGCGGAAGAGATTCAGGTCTCCCCTAAGGTTCAGCTCGCGTAGCGTACCGCCACGGAGGTACTCCATCAACTCGTAGTATCGGCTCTTACCGTCGACGTAGGTCTTACCGTAGTCCATCAGCTCTACGATCATTTCAAACTGGAATGAGCGAATGAGCTGCAGCAGTTTCTTGTCGACGTTGAAGTTGGGATAGTAAATCTTCAGCACGTACTCCTTGTCATCGTGCTTCACGAGGAACACCTGAGCCTCTCCAGAGTTGTCGCTCAGCAGTTTGACCTGCTGATAGTCCTCACCCTTCAGGTGGAAGGCCAAGGGTGCCTGGGAGTCGCCACCTGTTGTTAAAGGCATGGCGCTGCCGTCAGGTCTCAACGTACGGTCGGTGTCGTCGGTTGGTGACAAGGTGTTAAGGTTCGGGGTTGAGCCAGGTGCTGCGCCCGCTAGCTTGAAAGTGTTGTCAGAGCTTTTGGCAGCAGGCATTCCTGAGCCCGGCATGGCATTGGTTCTATCCAGTGTGTCACTGTTGTCCATAGTTCGTTTTTCTAAAAATCCGTGCAAAGTTACGAAATGTTTGTGAAACCAACAAATTTCTAGCTCATTTTTTATTCCAACATGGTGTTCTTACCTTACTTATATGACATTTCCCCACATGGAAGGCTATGTATACACTCACGGAAAAGATAGTTTTTTCTCAATAGACTGCTGGAAGCCATACGGTCATTTCACTCTTGCCTCGGTTACCCCAAGCGTAGTAGGGGATGAAGCGTATGGTCATCATTTCTTTTTGTTTGATGGCGGGACGGTAGAGACGGCCGCTCCAGTTGTCATGGCTTCGCATGTATGCCTCAGTCTCCAAGGCCATCATACGTGCTCCGCCGATGGTGGTCTCCACAGTGCGGAAATGGGCATCGACCGGAAGGGCGATGTCATCGATGTCAATTGAGGAGTTGTGGAGTCGTGGAGTTGGGGAGTTGAGGTCGGTGCTCTCCAGGCAATAGAGGATGGGACCTCGCATGACGGCCACCTGTCCACGGCTTTCTTCCACCAGCGGGTTGGCCTCGATGATACGGGGCTCCATGGGCAGCTCGTAGCTGATGACATCGCCCTGCTTCCACTCACGTTCGAGGATGAAATATCCCTGCTTATAATCTGCCGCCTCGTTCTGTCCGTTGACGGTGAGTTTTATCGCTAGGAAAGGCTGTTCGCTATTGGCATTGACCGCCCATTCTGGACAGCGCAGGGCAATGGCGAACTGCTGTCCGCGCTTCGACTTGCGCAACGCTTGGAAGCGTTGCCTACTACTTAGCCGTTCGATGGTCAGCGTCACTTTACCGTCCCAGGGATAGTCGGTCTGCTGCGTGAGCATAATATCTCCAATTCCATCCAGCCTTCCCTCCAAAGTACTCTGTCCAAACAAGTTCACATATAGAGTAGCACATGATGTAACTACTCCCCTCTCCTTGGGAGAGGGGTTGGGGGAGAGGTTGTAAATGTAGTCCTGTGCCTCGCAAAGTGTACGCAGCGTGTTCGGCGGACAGCAGAAGCAGGAGATGAGTTTCTTCCTTTCCTTGGGCCAGCGCAGCGTATAGGGCAGCTCGTCGGAGAGGCGCAGCGGGTTCGTGTAGAAATATCCCTCGCCGTCGAGCGAGATGCCAGGGAGGATGCTGTTGTAGAGGCAGTTCTCCACCAGGTCCATATACTTTGCATCGGCGGTGGCCTGGAGCATACGCCAGTTGAAGAGCATGTTTCCGATGTTGGCGCAGGTCTCGTTGTGGGCGGTGGAGTGGGGGAGCTGGTAGGGCCGTCCGTAGCTCTGGTGCACCTTCTGTATGCTGTCGGGCTTGTAGTTCGTGCCGTCGGGCGACGTA
>JAEEGL015665208.1_pt1 | contig 12499 bp, 10 predicted proteins | sample 9134231 | NCBI WGS metagenome assembly JAEEGL01 (sample SAMN16246548, study PRJNA631951) | gut metagenome | biome: gut microbiome; feature: rumen; material: fiber-attached | host: Bos | place: Iran: Karaj | collected 2018-10
GAAACGAGCGCCGCATACTACAAGGAGATCACACTCTGTAACTGCAAAGTTAGAAGTCTTTGTTCCATGCATACCGATCATTCCGGTATATCTTGGATCTTCTCCTGAGAATGCACCCTTACCCATAAGTGTATCACATACTGGTGCATCGATGAGATCTACCATTTTCTTAAGTTCTTCCTGAGCGCCTGACATGATTGCACCGCCGCCAACAAGAAATACTGGCTTCTTAGCAATTTCAAGCATCTTTACAGCCTTATTTATGTCATTCTCATTAATGGTATTTTCTACTGGAAGTACTTCCTCTGGGATAGCCTTCTCATATTCGCATTTAGCTGCTGTAACATCCTTTGTGATATCTACAAGTACAGGACCTGGACGGCCTGACTTTGCAATCTTGAAAGCACGGCGAATAACGCTTGCTAAATCTTCAATGTTCTTTACAATGAAGTTGTGCTTTGTGATAGGCATTGTGATACCTGTGATGTCAATTTCCTGGAAAGAATCCTTTCCAAGAAGAGGAACTGCAACGTTTGCTGTGATTGCAACAAGTGGAACTGAATCCATATATGCTGTTGCAATACCTGTTACAAGGTTTGTTGCACCAGGACCTGATGTTGCCATACATACGCCGACCTTGCCTGTTGCTCTTGCATAACCGTCTGCTGCATGTGAAGCACCCTGCTCATGTGATGTAAGTACGTGTCTGATTTCGCTGCTATGCTTATAAAGCTCATCATAAACGTTGAGAATACATCCTCCTGGGTAACCAAAAACAGTGTCAACACCCTGTTCCTTTAAGCACTCAATAAGTATTTCTGAACCATTTAAAAGCATTATTCTTAGCCTCCAGTAATATTATTAATTGATTTGTTTTTTTATCAGATATTGCTATTGTCATCCTTAACTTCAAGGATTGCTCCTCTGTTTGCTGATGTAACAAGTGAAGCATATCTTCTAAGATAGCCTGTTGTAATATTTGGCTTTCTTGGTTTCCATTCCTTACGTCTTGCCTCAAGTTCTTCATCTGATACTAAAACGTTAAGTGAGTTGTTTGGAATGTCTATCTTTATGATATCTCCCTCATGGATGAGAGCAATAGGTCCGCCTACTGCTGCCTCTGGTGAGATATGTCCGATTGAAGCTCCTCTTGATGCTCCTGAGAAACGTCCATCTGTAATAAGAGCTACGCTTGAGCCAAGTCCCATACCTGCGATTGCAGATGTAGGATTAAGCATTTCTCTCATTCCTGGACCGCCCTTTGGACCTTCGTAACGGATTACTACTACGTCTCCTGCTACTATCTTACCTGTAGTGATTGCCTTAATTGCATCCTCTTCGCAGTCGAATACTCTTGCCGGACCTTCATGTACCATCATCTCTGGTACAACTGCTGAACGCTTTACTACACCTGAATCTGGTGCGATATTTCCCTTGAGTACTGCAATTCCACCATTTGGCATGAATGGATTTTCGATAGGACGGATGATTTCCGGGTCACGGTTGATGCAGTTCTTGATATTCTCGCCAACTGTCTTTCCTGTAACTGTCATGCAGTCGAGATTGAGAAGATTCTTCTTTGCAAGCTCGTTCATTACTGCATAGATTCCGCCTGCTTCATTGAGCTGCTCCATATATGCTGCTCCTGCTGGTGCAAGATGGCAGAGGTTTGGAGTTCTATCACTGATTTCATTTGCGATTTCAAGATTGATTTCAACTCCTGCTTCATGTGCAATTGCTGGAAGATGAAGCATTGTATTTGTTGAACATCCAAGTGCCATATCTACTGTAAGGGCATTCATGAATGCTTCCTTTGTTAAGATGTCACGAGGACGGATATTCTTTCTGTACATTTCCATGACAGCATTACCTGCATGCTTTGCAAGACGAAGTCTGTCTGAATAAACTGCCGGGATTGTTCCATTTCCCTTAAGTCCCATACCGATTGCTTCTGTAAGACAGTTCATTGAGTTTGCAGTATACATACCTGAACATGATCCGCAGGTTGGGCATACCTTTTCTTCGAACTCTGTAACATCCTCTTCTGTCATTGTTCCGGCTTCGTATGAACCTACTGCCTCGAACATTGATGAAAGGCTGCGTCTCTTTCCCTTTACGTGTCCTGCGAGCATTGGGCCGCCTGATACGAATACTGTTGGGACATTTATTCTTGCTGCTGCCATAAGAAGTCCTGGTACGTTCTTATCACAGTTTGGAACCATAACAAGTGCATCGAACTGATGTGCAGTTGCCATACACTCTGTTGAGTCTGCTATTAAGTCACGTGTAACGAGGGAATACTTCATTCCTACGTGTCCCATTGCTATTCCATCGCATACTGCTATTGCAGGGAATACTACTGGCATTCCGCCTGCTTCTGCTACTCCAAGCTTAACAGCATCTACGATTTTGTCGATGTTCATGTGACCTGGCACGATTTCATTATATGAACTTACAATACCTACAAGAGGCTTCTGCATTTCTTCCTTTGTAAATCCAAGTGCATTGAACAAGGATCTGTGAGGGGCATGTGATATACCCGATTTAACATTATCACTCTTCATATTTTCTCATCCTCCATAATTCTATACTTTTAAAAACTCGTTTAATTATTGCTTAAGCCAGTTTTACACCTTTGCATCGATTATTTCTATGATTTAAATCATAGTTCATTGTTTAGAATTAGCTTTTTGCGGGATATTATGCTATTTTGCATAGACTTTTCCACAATCATAGTATGGTGCGGTTATTAGTGTAACAACATTTGTCAAATAAGTCAATAATCAAATTGATGTTTTTGTTGATGTTTTTTAACCGTTTTTTCCGGTGATTTTTGGTAGTAAAACAGTGGGTTAAAATTACTCTAGTTTTGGTGTGAAATTGTTGTTTTTCGGGGAGGGAGCAGGAGCTTCAGGGCAGGTCAGAGTAGCCTAAAAGGCAATCTGACCAGTTAGATTATTTCTAAGTCTATTCTCAGATGTTTCGCATCCAGCCATAAAAAAAGGACGCTCACTGATGTAATCATCGTGAGCGCCTTTTTTAAAACTGATTCAAGTCATTTATTTCGGTGAGATTTTCGTCCTTCATTTTTTCATGTAGTTCGATTGCTTCGTCTACTACATTGAAGAAGGCTTCTAATACTACCGGGTCGAAATGCCTTCCTGATTCTTCCTTCATTATCTTGAAGGTTTTTTCCATTGGGAAGGCCTTTTTATATGGCCTTTCTGTCGAGAGTGCATCAAAGAAGTCTGATACTGCCATTATTCTTGCTGATAATGGAATATCCTGTCCTTTCTTTCCTCTCGGATATCCTGATCCGTCCCATTTTTCATGGTGATACATTGTCACTTCCTTTGCCATTTCATAATACTGGTTTGTTTTTCCTGTATTAAGGGTAAGGTCTATGATTTCTGCTCCCTTTAGTGTATGGGTCTTTATCAATGCAAATTCTTCATCTGTAAGCTTTCCCGGCTTATCAAGTACATCATCTGGTATGGTAAGCTTTCCTATATCATGAAGTGGAGCTACGCTCTTTAAGGTCTCTATAAAGGTGTCATCAATTATGTCTGAATACTTTCCTTCCTTTTTGAGCTCTTTTCCTATTAATTCACAATATGCCGCCGTACGCTTGATATGTCCTCCAGTTACATGATTCTTATACTCTACTAAAGTTGCAAAGCCGATGATCATCTGCTCCTGAAGTTCTTTTAATTCCTTGGTCTTCTTTGCTACATCCACCTCTAAATCGTGGTTATAGTTATCAAGAAGTCTTGTATGCTCTCTATCTGCTGTTACATCTCTGAACCAAAGAACAAAACCGATTATTTCTTCTCTCTTGCTGCCTTCATTCTCTATTATCGTATCTGAAGATGCATGGAATATCTTGCCCTTATACTCAATATCAGGCACATCCTTTACTGACTGCTTCTTCTTTTTTAAGAGCTGAGCTTCCTTGGCAGTATTTCTTCTCTTGCTCTTTATTATTACCGGAATACCTGTCCTAGAGTCTATTATTCTATTCTCCATGACATTTTCATATTCGAGGCATTTTTCAAAGGTGTTAAACGCCTTTACGCTTACTGCTGATAATCTTTTTCCTGTCTTTGCCTTTGCAAGCTCCGGGAACATTTCCTTGGCTAGTCTGTTCGCATCAGTGTAGCACTTAGTTGCATCAAGCACTATCAGAGCATCATTTGCTGAATCGAACACAAGCCTGTGCGCAAGCGTATCAATATCATAAAATCTTCTTACTATTATCAGATAGATAAGAAGCACATCAACCAAAATCAGGCTGAATGGTACTGCCTTTATTATAGGCTCGTATATCACATCCACTGAGAATGCAATACTTGGAAGCATTACAATTATATAAAGCAGTATCGTATTTTCTACATCACTTCTCTTTATAATCAGCTGTCTTATGAAGAAGATGGTTATAACGACCGCAAATGCAATCATTGCCCCAAATATGGTCGTATAAAGAATACCCGGTTCAAATACGATCTCCGTTACTCCTTCTCTTTCAAGAAGCCAATACTTTCTGTAAAACAGGTCATGAAGGTCTAGTATGGCTATTGAAAAGCTTAAAAAGAATACTAGCACAAATAAACCATATTTCAAAAGTGAATTGAACTTCACCTTGAAATAATAAAAATACAGAAGTGCGCAAAAATAGAATGTATTTATTCCTCCTATGAACTCAAGCTTATCGCTTAACAGTTGCATAGACATATCACTACTAGCAACTCCGGCTAGCTGTCCCATTGAGAACAGTATTGATGAGAATACTATAAGCATTGTCATCTTCTGTTCTACGGAAGCTTTCTGTATAGCGCAGAGCGTCATACAAAAAAGTGATAATACTAACACCGTAACTGCAAAAGCTAAGGAAAGACTGTATTGATCTGACAATTCTCCCTCCAATTACTCGTTAAATTTACCAAAATTTCCCTCAAGTTTTTTTATAAGAAGCCCACTGCCTTTAGGCGGTGGGTAGTTCACTACACAAATACTCTTTCATTACTGGTCTTCATCATCAAACACATCATCAAGGCTATTTGATGAAACCCTGTAATCATCACTATGTTCTGAATATTCTGACTCTTCATAATTACCATTATCATCCTGATAATCACCCTGATCATCATAATCATCACCGTCATCAGGAATATCCTCATTTGGAGCTTCCTCGCGTACATCGCCCCTGCTTGCATCAAGTGCAGCTTCTACCTGTCTGCGGTTTTCATCTACCTCATCAAGCTGTGCTCCCATCTGTCTAAGTGACTGCTCTACAGTCTCCTTGAACTGATCGAATACATCTCCAAGGCTATTGCCAAAATTTGTCATTATATCATTAGCATAGCTGAGTGCATTTTCCTGAATAGCTGTGGCTCTGCGGTTTGCATCGGTAAGGATTCTGCTTGCCTTTACTTCTGCTTTCATTGTAATTGTATTTTCATCTACAAGTTTTACAGCTCTCTCATTAGCTTCTCTAATAATCTTTTCTGCTTCAGCCTTTGCTCCATTTTCAATTTCTTTTCTTGTCTTATCTGCATCATCAAGGATCTGCTGACGATTTCTGACCATTTTATCAGCTCTTGCTATTGCTGAAGGAAGTTCTTCTGAAAGTCTCTGAACAAGATCTAGAAGCTGTTCCTTTGGCACATTAACATAACCTGTCTTAAACTTAGTAGGTGAACATCCATTTACAAGCTCCGAAATCTGATCGATTATAGACATAACATTGTTTCCACTAGCCATAATTAACACTCCTTTACTATATCTTACATTTTATTTAAATTTTTTAATTAATGCCTCTGCTACACATTCAGGAACAAACTGCTCCACACTCTCCTTGTACATAGATATTTCTTTTACTATGCTTGATGATAGGAAAGAATATTTTACACTAGTCGTAAGGAAAAGTGTATCAATATCTGGTGCAATTGCATGGTTTGTCTGGGCAATCTGGATTTCATATTCAAAATCCGTTACCGCACGAAGTCCCCTGAACATCACATTTGCTCCAACCTTACGAGCAAAATCCACTGTTAATCCCTCAAACTGCTCTACTGAAACATTTGGTATATCCTTCACTGTCTCTCTAATTAGTGCAACTCGTTCATCAGCCGAAAACATAGCTTTTTTAGCACTATTGTTCAGTACTGCTATAATAAGCTTGTCGACCATTTTTGATGAACGCTTAATTATATCAAGATGACCTAATGTAATCGGGTCAAAGCTGCCCGGATATATTCCAACTCTCATATTACTGCTCCTAATGTCTCATAAATATATACCAATTATTTAATTATTCCTGTGCATGAAAACATGCATCTTGCTTTTGTAATTTTTTATCCTGTCTATAGTATATCCAAGATCATCAACATACGAAAAATCCGTATGATCAGATGCCTCTACTATAATGACAGTCTCTTTATCTATTATATCTGATGCTGACAATCTTTCAAGCACATTTTTTTCCAAATATTCCTCATAAGGCGGATCCATAAATACAAATTCAAATTTTTTACCCATGGATTCAAGTGTTGCTATTGCCCTAAGATAGTCTGTCTTTAAAAGCTGCCCCTTGCTATCTAGCTTTGTATGCTTTAGATTGTAATTGATGCAATCTGCTGCATCCTTTGAATTATCAACAAAGGCCGCATATTCTGCTCCCCTGCTGAGTGCTTCTATTCCTATTCCTCCGCTTCCTGCAAACAGATCTAAAAAATTGCTTCCTGGAAGGTCAAAATTTAAAATATTGAATAGAGTCTCTTTAATTTTATCAGTTGTAGGTCTTGTAACATCTTTTCCTCTAGGTGCCACAAGAGGTACACTTCTTGCTGATCCTGCTATTACTCTCATCTATTTATCCTTAGCTTTCTATTTTTTCAGCTGCCATTTCCTTACTCAGTATAGCTCTCTCCTGATTCATCACTAGAAGAATTATCCTCTTCCTCTGCTTCTTTGGCCTCAGGCTCTTTTTCTGTAAGATCTATTATTCCTGCTACAGACTTCAATGGAATCATGATGTCGCTTCCATTTGTCTTAACTCCTATTCTTTCCTCTGCCTTTAATACCTTAAGGAAAGGATCGAGCAGAGTTATAGGAAGATCTCCATAGCCTATTCCGAACTGCCAGCCAACCTTATATTCAGGGTGTTCTGCTGCAATTCTCTTTTCAAGATCTTTTCTTACTAACTCTATAGCTGAGTTTGCAAGGGCATCATAAATAAGCCCCTTAGTAATGTCATCCTGCTGAGATGCTTCTATTAGCTTGTCTACCTCTTCTGAAATCGTCTCAACGCACATTGCTACCTTGCTGCAATGACTGAGATGTTCTTCTATTGAGGTTCCTGTAAGCTCGAGATTTCCATTTGCAAGAGTGATTTTTCCTTCTTCATCTCTAATTACATCTGAAATCTCATAATAGCTCTTAGCTATTATCTTAGGCTCAATTTCCCTAACGCACTCTTCAATAACTGATGACATATAAGCATCTGGCTTTCTTCCACCATAGCCCATATAATAAAGTGCATTCTGAAGATCGACCTTTGGCTGATTTGTCTTTAATATGGCCTGCCCTGTTGCTACTGTGGTCTGAGCCGGCGCCTTTACTTTTGCTTCTTCCCTCGGATTTGAATCAGCGTCGTCATTATTAGACGCATCTTCCTTATCCTCACCTTCCTTTGAACTCTCAGACTCGCCCTCTGCTACTTCAGCAATCTTTTTGGCTACTTCCTCAACACTATCGTGCTTTGGCTTTAATTCGTCCGGAAGCTCTCTTCCTCTTCTGATAGATGATAAATCTACCTTCTTATTTGGATCTCTTGGTGAAAATGTAAATTTTGGCATAACTCCCTCACTTATGATTCCTCTTCCTGCATCTTGCAGCGTACAATCAATCTCTTTGTACTGTTCTTGTCACAGGTTATAAGTGTCATCCACTTTCCGGAATCATTCTTTCCATCCTGATCAATATCGTTTGTTGTAACCCAAACATCATTCGGATTAACATCGAATGATGAAACTACCAGATAGGTGTATTTAACACCATCCATATCAGTGACTACTACCTCATCATCAGCTTTAAGCTTATCTAGATCCTTAAAATAAGGACCACTCGTACCACCTCTATGACCTGCTATGCAGCAATTTCCGTCTTCACCGAAATTTTCTGTTTCAGTAAGATGACCGATTGCATAATCGATTTCTGCTGCCTCTGCACCTACCACTACAGGATATATAAGATCAATGGCTGGTATTTCAATAACGCCGTAAAGCTCCTGATTTACTAGTCTGTCATTGGTATTTTTATTGGTTCTTCCCTGCTCGGTAGAATCCGGATTTTCGACATCCTCTCCTGCAGCTGTAGTAGCCTGCTGAGTATCTTCGCCGACTTCTTCAGAACCTCCCTCAACAGGATTTTCTTCTGAATCACTTACCTTATTAGAATTTGAATCTATCTGTCTATAAGCCTCTGCAAGTATCTTCTTGCTTTCTCTATCATGATACCAGATAGAAACAAAAGGATAAGCCATAATGCATATTCCTACTACAATTATAATAACACCTATTGCAGTATATAGCTTTCTTTTCTTTTTCTTATTTTTCGCAGTCTCTGATGCGTCTGCACCTGCCTGCTCATTATTTAAATCTGGATTGTTATTTAAATCTGACACTGCCTAATCCTCCATACCTTCATCAATTTTCCCTTTTTATGTCTTGCTTTTTGATTGCAAAACTTTTGATTGCAAAACTTTTGATTGCAAAACTACACTCTTTAATAATTTTCTATTTTTTAAATTTTATTTAATATTTATTATAATACCTTCTCCGACAATCCAGGTCAGTTCTTTTCGCTTATAACCTTTAAAATAACGAGATCTGTGCGGTCCTTCTTGGAAATGGTAAATTCTTCCACTATCTCCAAATTTTTCCCTTTAAATTTTTGCACATAATCCTTATTATGAGTATATATTACCACAATTCCGTCCAAATTCAAATAGTTTATTGAAGAATTAAAGAATTTTTCATAAATTTTTTTAAGAATTTGTATTTTGTCCTGATCTTCATTCATGACAAAAGGCATATCAGTAATTATTTCATCAAAAAGATATTCATGCTTAAAGTCAAAAAAATCACGGTTTATGTAATTTATCTGACTTCCGGCTCTCTCTGAGTTCTCTCTTGCAGAGACTATCTCATTCTCCTTTATGTCAAGGCCATACTCATCGCGGCACTTTTTGAGCTTGCCTCTTTCTATCAAAAGAGTTCCGCAGCCGCAGAAAGGATCTAAAACCTGAGCATGATCCTTCATATAGCCCTCTGCAAGCTTTGCGCAAAGAGCTGCAACATATGGCTTCATTGCAAAGGCTCCGCTGCTCTTTCTGTATGAGAAACGCGTATCTGCAGGTCTCATGAACTTTACAAGAGGAAGGAAAGAATCTAATTCTTCATTAAATATAAGTCTTATCTCAAAGAGATAGTCTGAAGGTTTATTTTCAAGACTATTTTCAGATTCTAGCTCAAGGAACTGAGAAAAGAGCCTTGATAGCTCATTTTTCTTTCTATCGTCAAATACTGCTTTAATCTTTGCCGGAATTCTTATCTCTGTCCTAAAATACGCTACTGTAAGAAGCGCTCCTACTGTCTTAAGAAGCTCTAAAAGTCCCTTCTTAATAACAAGCTTTGCACATTCCTCAGCTGTTTTTCTAACTGATTCCTTTGCACTGCTCACCTTTATAGGCTTTAATATATCCCTGGTAAGTTCCTTAGTGCTCAGGAAAAATAAGGCTTCATTATAAATCCTGATTTTCAGCACATCATCTAATTCAGATGAGCGCACAACTACTCCGCCTTTTACCGGAGCATGCACCATCGGACGCACACCGCCTCTTTTACTTACCTCTTCATCAAGGAGCTTTTCAAAGCCTCCATTTATGGTAAGAAGGCAATTTACCTCTCGTCCTCTTAACTTAACAGATGCCTTTGTGTCACTTTCAGCGCCTTTAGCTGCCGCTCCCTCAGAAGAAGCATCCACAAAATCTGAAAGTAACTGCTTAAATGCAGTACATTCCTCTAAATAATGCTTTTTATCAGCTTCATCAGCATTCTTTAATGCCTCTGAAGCTTTCTTATAATCACTTCTTAGCTCTTCTACTATGTCGTCTACATCTAAATTCTGCATTGCCTCAAGATATGATGAGCGCACAAAAAGCTGGCTCTCATTTTTATAGGCTGCATAAAGCTTCTTTAAATATTTCTGGCAAGAGAGCTGTCCTAATACAAGGGCAAGATTCTTTCTTACCTTCGCATCTTCATTATTTAATAATTCCTCAACAAGCTCTTCAGAATCTTCAAAATATTCTGTAAGCTTATAGGTATCCTTTTTACTTAGTTCCTTTAAACCAGACTTAAGTTCAATAAGGTTTTTTCTTACATCAACTCCGTCCTCTAGTTTTAAGGTCAGCTCTAAGATTTCTTTTAGCCCACGGCTTTTATTCTTTTTTTCCACGTATGTTTATTCCCCTATAAATCAATGCAAATCACACCTTCAAGACCTACATATAAAACTTACATCTTCTTTCAATATCTACAAAAACATCATTCCTTTTTTGCAAATACAAAAAGCTTTGAAAATACGTAATTAAGTATTACTACAACTACTGCAATTACAACCTTGACAATAATATCATTAAAGGATAAAAACGTAATGAACAGTAACATTCCGCCCTCTTCTATCAAAAATGTCAAAAGACGGGCTCCATAAAACTTCAGAAGCTTCTTTATTTCCTTTGAAAAACCTTCTCTTTTTTCGACAAATACCCAATAGGCATTTATTACATAGGCAAAAGCCACTGTAAGTATCCAGTCTATGGTATTTCCAATATGGATCTTCAGGTTTTCATCTGCCGTATAGTTTGTTTTTGACTCTACTCCTAAAATAACATGTATTATCAGATAATACAGCAGCCAGTTAACTACTGTAGTAAGTACTCCTGAAATAAGATATGTAATTATTTCCCTAGTACAAAGCTTATTCACAAGCTTTGCAAAGCCGCTATTTCCCTTTCCAAATATATTTCTGAAAAAGGCTGCAAACTTTTCAAAAAAATCATCCTTCTTTTCTATTTCTGCCATTTCAATCTCTCTTTTTTCCTATATGTAACCGCCTTTTAGGCATCACACTTCACTACTTATATATCAAGGCTCTTATTATAGCCATAACATTACTAGTAATCCCCCACATTACTAATGTCTGGCAAGATTATTATAAAGTCTTGTAATTTCCAAGTATTTTAAGTTCACTAGCCTCTGCATCAATTCCATTAAGTGTATTGATAACAGCCGGCTCATTAATATTTCCTTCAAAATCTACAAAAAACTGATACTCAAAATTTCTTCCCGGTATAGGTCTTGACTCGATATGTGTCATGTTAAGACCATTGTAGATAATGTTTGAAAGAAGAGTATAAAGAGAACCGGATGTATGAGGAAGTCTGAAGCAAATTGAAATCTTGTCAGCATCTTTAAGTCTTATCTTTCTGCTTGCAAAAATTACAAATCTTGTAGAATTCTTTGATTCATAATTAATTGCAGGTGATAATACCTTAAGACCATATTCCTGCGCACAAAGCTCTGAACAGATGGCTGCCTGAGTCTTGTCCCCTTCATCCTTTACCTTCTTTGCTGCTGCAGAGGTGCTTCCTCCCGGAACAGCCTTCATGTCAGGATGCTCACTTAAGAACTGTCTTGACTGGAGCACTGCCTGCTCATGAGAGTAAACGGTCTTAATATCTGAAAGCTCTGCATCCTCTAGACCTACTAAAGCCTGTCTGATTCTTAATACATGCTCTCCTACTATCATGTTTCTGCCATCACTTAAAAGATCATAGCAGTCATTAATGCTTCCTGTAGTTGTATTTTCTATTGGAAGAATTCCGAAATCTGCATATCCATTTGTAACCGCATTAGTTACAGACATAAAATCAGGGTATGAAAGCTCTATTACCTTATCTCCAAAGCATTCTCTCATGGCTACCATGGTATGAGAGCCCCTTTCGCCGTAGAAGGCTACTCTGATATCCGGTGTACGAGGAAGTGCTTCTATGTCAAGAAGGCCCGAAAGCTTTCTTGCAATGTTAATTGAGGCTGCATCCTCTGCATGTCCCTCGCTGGAATTAGTTGCTACCTGGTATCTTCTGCTGACTGTCATAAGCTGAGTAAATACTTCCTGTATTGCATGCCTATTGAATTCATTTGAAGTCATGCTTCCGACCTTTTCAAGCTTTTGCTGCTCTCTTTGAACATCAAGAACTGCTCTGCCTGAATGCTTTTTATATTCAGCAACACCTGCTACGAGCTTCATTCTTTCCTCGAACAGTGCTACTATCTGCTTGTCCACCTTATCTATTCCGTCTCTAAGTTCTAATAAATCCTGCATAATTTCCTCCGGTTATGTTGCATAACACCTTATTGTATCATATTTCTTAAAA
>JAEEGL016421597.1_pt1 | contig 12499 bp, 12 predicted proteins | sample 9134231 | NCBI WGS metagenome assembly JAEEGL01 (sample SAMN16246548, study PRJNA631951) | gut metagenome | biome: gut microbiome; feature: rumen; material: fiber-attached | host: Bos | place: Iran: Karaj | collected 2018-10
GCGGAATAGTCAAAAATTTATAACAAATTGAATGTTAATGTGTTAGAAATTTTGTATCTTTGATATGAGGAATAAAAATTCCTCCGACCACCCTGGGAAAGTGTAAATCGGAGGAATCGAACTGGCAATTTTGGCAAGATTATGAATCGCTTTCTGCCAAAGATAAGGCTGTTCAGTTTGTTACATTTGGTTCACTTTTCGCTTTCGCAATTTGGTTGGCATCGTATGATGACTTATCGTCAGGTGATTTGCTAAAGATAGTGGCGATGGAGATAGCCGCTATGTTTGTTTATGCAGTTATCATTTACACGGCGAATTCCATTGTTAAAAAGAGTTGGAACAAAGTTTGGTTCTTTTTTGTTTTATGCTGCTATGTGAAGTTTATCTGCATAATTCCTCAAATCATAGCATTGAGGGCGTATTATGATAGAGAAACGCCATTGCTCATGGCGTTTTTCTTCATCATTCCCTTAATCGCAGAACTGCTCTTATTGTTCTATTCGGCATACGTTGTCCAAAGCGGGAAGCATAATGTCATATTAGCCATAGTTGTTTCTGTCTTATTTCTGAATGTTTATGATTGTGTATTCATAGCCACAGGTTGGCCAATGTCAAACAATACTAATTTCGAGAATAAGATTGCAAAAGAGCGTTTTGTGCTAGGGAAGGCAATAAAGAATGCGTATGATATACCCTATTGCGTGGCTTCGCGTAATAATGGTGAAGATTATTGGTATTTCTTTAGTGATCCCATAGACTCGGTGGCAAGCATTAAGTTTGAGGATTCGAATCAATATATTGAGGTAGTCAAAGAAGATATGGACTCACTAAGGGCAATAACGGGAAGGTGCCTGTTTAGCTCAAACAGGGATTTCTTTCACGAAATGTATGTGCTGAAAAATGATGTAGTCTATGTTCATGAAACAAAGATGTATAGACATTCGCCCATCATTAAGCAGACTGATATCATGATTGATTCCACTATTGTGGATAGGATTCTTTACCAAGAGTTCAATCGCGACTTGCAAGAACGGAATAATCAACTCTTTGAATCGGAAATTAAACAAGCTGAGCAATTTGAAAAAGCTCGTTCCGTTCAAAATTTAGGTGCATTATGGCATCCGTGTCTCTTTATCTACTCTTTTTGTTTGTTGAATGAATGAGTGTTGTGTTCAACTCACGTTCATGAGGAGTTGTTTCAGGATTTTTCACCAAAACAATTAAAATGGAAAGACAACTATTGCTTATTTCAAGCCCGGGAAAACCAGAAGATAATTATTATGCTCCCTTTGTGAAAGATACGGTTAACAGATTCAAGTGTTTTTTCCAGTCATCTGTGGGAGGTGGCTGGAAAGATAATGAAATTGAAGAATTTGGGGAAGGAATACCATTAACGGAATCTATGCTGGATGAGCTTATAGCAAGAATGGACGGTATGGCTTATTCGTTTATCTTTTTCTGTGGACATGGGGGAATGGAAAACGGAGTGAGCAAGATTTTGCTGCCCGACTCAAAAGGCACCATTTATCCTGTGAACAAATTGAAAAGCGAGGGGAAAGGTGATGTGAAAAGAACGGTCTTGGTGGATGCCTGCAGAAGCCGTATACAAACCCTAATAACGGAAGCAGAGTCGGTAAAACAAGAATATACCGTTCACTATGCTCCCGAAAGTGTTGAGTTATATAAAGAAGGGGTCAAGAACACCTCCCCCCATGTGGAGCTTTATCAATCAACAGGCCCCTATGAGTATGCCAATGCAAGTAACCAATATGGCCCATACTATTCAGAACTTCTCCTTCGTGAAATAGACGAGAGTTTCTCTCATTTCATGATGTGCGCTAATGCCATGGGGAATAAGGTGGTTTCGTTAAATGAGCTACACGAAAGGGTATGTGAAAAGATTAAGGTCAAAGCTGGATCTCATTTCCCCCAACACCCGACCGCCGAGGGCGTGGATGGTGATTTGTTTCCATTCCTCACCATTTCAAGGACAAGGAGAGTGTAACTTGCAATATTTTTTCTGAATTATGACGCAAGACGAGCGGTGGATGGAGAAATATAATAAGGTGGTTGCGTTTATTGAGACCAATAAGCGGAATCCAAGCAAGCATAGTGATGAAGAACGAGGACGGTATTTGAATTGGTTGAAGCATAATAGGAAATTGTATGCGGCGGGGGAGATGAAGGAGGAGAGAGTGGAGTGGTTCAAGAAGTTGGTGGAGTTGAGTGAACAATATAGACGTAAAAACCAATACGTTTAAGAATGCTGAAGTGCGAAGGCTGAGGGATGAAGGATGAAGGCTGAGGTAAGATGAGGGCTGAAGTATGAAGGCTGAGGGATGATAGTCTTTTGAGCCTATAATTGTTAATTATAGTATTATTTACCTATATTTTTCTTGGTGGATGTGACAGACAGTGGGAAGTCACATGTGAGGGATTAAATGGGGGAATTATTGAAGGGAAAGGAGATAAATTGAGAATACTTATCAACGAAAACGATAACGATAACGAAAACGATAAGTTGGAGAATTGATAAAAACAAGGTATGGCTATAAGTGTTAGGGTTCAAAGGAAGTTACTTGCCACATCTGGTGGCTATTGCGGTAATCCTGCTTGTCATAGGAATCTATTTGATTTCTTCGAAACCGGTGAGATTACGAATGTTGAGGAGATGGCTCATATCATTGGTCAAAAGGAGAAAGGGCCACGAGGGGAAGATGAGTTGCCGCTTAGTGAACGTGATGAATTTGATAATATCATTCTTCTGTGTCCCACCTGCCACACAACAATAGATAAAAATCATAAGCTTTACCCTAAGGAAACTATCAGGAAATGGAAGAGGGAGCACGAAGAGAGTATTAAGAACTTGTTTATTGCTCCTAGGTTTGAAACACGTGAAGAGGCACGAAAGTATTTATTACCTATTTTTGTAGAGAACAAAGCTATCTTTGACCAGTATGGCCCATTTTCGGATAATGCTACAAATGACCAGATGGCAACGGAGTTGGAGTGGGAAAGACTGTGTTTGCAGAAATTGATACCAAATAACAGGAAAATTGAAGCAGCTGTTGCACAAAATATTGACCTGTTGAATGAAGACGAATTCAGGTTGTTTACGCTGTTTAAATTGCACCGAGAAGGGTTTGAATATAATAAGTTGTCTGGTGATGTCAATGCCACAGTATCAACTTTCCCTGTTGGTTTTGAAAATATAATGAAATGAGGAAGGATATAGCAGGCTCTACAAGAGATTTCTTTGTCAGAGGGATGGAAGGCCATTCTGCTGTGTTAGATATAACACGGCTTGACGGTGACGTGTATCTGATTGAACGGACGAATGGTCGTCCGGATATTAAGGTTCTTATTGCGGACATATATATAGCAGGCGAAGGGGATATCCTTGAAATTACGTACGATTATTCTGATATAGACTGCATTGTCCTGGTTGGTTTCTACAATCGTTACTCAAGAGCTGCCAAGAATCTTGCCAAGGAGAGGAATATTGGGCTTTACGATAAAAGGGAGTTCTTTGGCGCTGTAAACTGTACGGGTTACGCATTCTTAAATTATAAAAGGAAAAGCAAATGATGAAGCTGAAATTAGAGATTAAGCCAAGGGCTCACATTACTCGGTATGTGTTTGGGTCTGCTGTTTATTCAGACACTCCCTCTGATATAGATGTCGCAATTATCTATGATAAGCAATATGTTAGAGTAGAAGAAGCTATAGCATATAGGCATGAACTGGTTAATGAGATGAGGGCGCTGAATTCAATGATGATTGATGCTATTTTGCTTTCTGTAGAAGAGGAGATGGAAATGGCTTTTCTGGAGAATGCGAAGTATTTGGAATTTTGATAGCTTGTTGTGATTGTTTATGGAACTAAAAGTTAAAGACCTAGTAAGTACAATAGATTTAAATAAAGGAGAAGTTTTTCTTCCCCTTTATGAGTCGGTGGTTAATTCCATCATAAGCCTTGATAAGGTGGTACGTGACGAAAAGAAGATTGAAGTTATCATTGAGCGTGAAGAAGGTAAGTTCGTATCTGACTTGTTTGGTCGGGGCGTTCCCACAATCCAGAATATAACTATCATTGATAATGGTCAGGGCTTTACTGAAGCTAACTATAAGTCCTTTAAAAGTCCATACGGAAAATTGAATAAGAAGTATGGATGTAAAGGCGTGGGGCGTTTCACCATTCTGGCTCTATTCGAGAAGATGGAGATAACGAGCCTTTATGAAGAAGGTGGAAAGTGGTGGAAACGTTCATTCGTTTTCGACATAGACAATGAAATAACTGAGGAACATTTTGATGAGATTGCAGAAACACCGCCTCAGACAAAAGTTGTATTGAGAAACTGCAATAATATGGATTTGCTTCCAGGAACTGCTCACAATGCTGAAGAAATCGCAAAAGGGGTAATGGAGCATTGTTTCATATACTACCTTTGTGGAACTCTCCCGACCATAAATGTTACCGAGAAGACGAGTGATGGAAATAACTGCTCATTGAGTGTGAATAATTATTTCTCTTTGGAGTCGAAGGAAAAGGAGAAAGATATTGAAGTTAGAGGGGAGAAATTTCACCTGTATGTGGTAAAGTCAGACAAAACAACAAGCCGGAAATATAACTATGTGTCGCTCTGCGCTAACTCGCGCGTAGTTGGAGCTAAAAAGAATCTGGCTGATGTTGATTTGTTGTTCACTTATCCAATCAGTGAAAACGGAGAGTCAAAATTTATTGATATCTATGTCGTTTCCGATTATTTGGATGCTAGAGTGAATAACTCAAGAACAGCCTTTAAGATTCCAGAGAAAGCAGACGATGAACCAGTTTTTTCAGGAATGGAGACGGAGACTGTAATAACGATTGAAGACTTACTGCGCAGTATCGCTGCAGAAGTGTCCACTATGTACGAAACGTATGCCGTTGAAACAAAAAAGAGAAATATAGAAGAGGTTAAAAACTATATAACAACGGTATCGCCTGAGTATAGGAGCTTCATAATGAGAGATGATATTTTGGAAGCGATGCCTCCCAATCTGTCGGATGATAAAAAGGATGAATACCTGCATAAAGTGGCCTATACGGAAAATAAGAAAATCGCAGAAAAGATAGAGCAGTTTATGCAGTTGAGTGAGGCAAACGAGGGAGAGATACAGGAGATTATTGAAACAATCAAGAAAAGAGCTCCGTACGATGCGGATTCTTTGGTAGCATACGTTGCACGACGGAAAGCCATCATAAGGTTGTTTGAGAAGATGCTTGAGATGAAGGAGAATGGAAAGTATGAATTGGAGAGCATGATTCATAACCTGATCTTTCCTATGGGCTTGACGAATGAGACTGTTACTTACCAGTACCATAACCTTTGGCTGCTGGATGACAGGTTTTCTACGTTCAGGTACATTGCGTCTGACCGTTCCATTACTTCGATGAGTCAGATAAGGAGTTCAAAGGAACCAGATATGGTGATGATAAACGATGATCATCTGCTGGTGAACAATGCTATCTCATACGGAGACAAAGATATGGGTGAGATTGGCTCAATGGTGATTTTTGAATTTAAAAGGCCTGGGGATACCGCCCATCAGAAAAGGAAGAACGATTTCAGATGGGAATTCTCAGACCTCGTGGAACCATATTTTGATAACTTCTTGTTTGGAAAAGAGAAAGAGAAGAAGAACTGGAAGGGTCAGGTCGTAAAGGTTTCAAAAGATACACCCAAGTTTGGTTATGTTGTTATGGATGAGATGCCGGAACCACTGATTGAATACAATCTGCATCACCAATGGAGAAAGACTCCATTTGGCTCTTTTTACAAGATTAACCCAGATTTGAACTTACATATTGAAGCTTTGGACTTCCAGACGTTGCTTAGGAATGCCAAGGAGAGGAATAATCCATTCTTTGACCACCTTTTCACAGCAAAAGTATGAGTAATAGCCAAATAATTGGTTAATAAATGATAATAATTAATAAGAAATGCAATTTAGGCGACGGAAAATCGTTAATTTTGTAGAATGGAATAATATATACGTGTATGAAGGAATTAATTATTATACAGAATGTTGGCCCCTTAAAGGGGATTGTCATTGAGGAAATCAAGCCATTGACCGTGCTTATCGGTGAGAGTGGCAGCGGAAAGAGCACGTTGATGAAAATCATCGTGCTGATGCGCTATATATACAAGATGCTGAATATCCGCTGTTATCTGAAGAATGCAGGTGTGAGTAAGTCACCTTTCAAACTGATGATTAAGAGTTTGATTAGTGATGACCTGACGCTGTATCTGGATGATAACGAAGAGGCATATATTCGCTATGCTGTGACGGTGAATGGGCATGAGTATATGGTGGAATACAAGAATGGTGACTTGAATACCAAGGGAGCTTCGGATATTCCGAATGAGGACTTGTATTTCATGAAAGAGTCTTGGATATCGGAGTCGCGTTCTATTATTCCTATGTGGAAGGCAAAGTCGGCGATGAATAAAAAGGCGGAACTGGGGTTCTATTTCCATGAAACGCTTAGCGATTTTGAAAAAGCCACGGAAGCTGTTCGCGACTTGAAACTGGACTTTATAGGTATGGTTTTTCATGTTGAGGGACAGAATGGAAAACGGAAGTATTTCTTAATTCCACAGGATCATTCATACAACCCGATAGAACTGAAGTATGCGTCATCGGGTATGCAGACCGCCACACCGCTGGCAACACTGGTGCATTATTTTGCCAATGATTACTCGTTTAAGGAGGCAGGAAGGCGCTCAATACTGGACTACCTCTATGAACAAGACAGGCTGTCGTCGTACAGACCTGAGATGGAGATTATGGACTTGAGTAAACAAGTGCATATCCACGTGGAAGAGCCGGAGTTGAGCCTGTATCCTGACGCTCAGTGTAAACTGATGGATACTATCGTGAAAGAGGTCTTCGAAGAGAAGGAAAAAGACCGCGAGATGGGCGTAATGATGGCCACGCACAGTCCGTATATTGTGAACTACTTGAACCTTCTGATGCGTCGTAACGGCAAAGAAGAAGGGTTGGTTTCTTTGGATCCCAACAATGTAGAGGTTTATGAAGTGTTGGACGGTTGTGTTGTGCCATTGAAGACACTGGAGGAACGTCCACTGATTGATACCCGGACGCTATCGGATCCGATTGCAGGTATTTATACTGAGTTGAAAAAGTATTAAGGGACCGGGCGATGGAAGAATTACTGAAAGGTGATTTCCTGAGTGTGATAAATAGCGTGCGCCGCTTCAATGCTCCAGAATGGAAGGTTGAACCACAGGTTAGAGTGGAAGACATTGACGACCATCAGTTTGATGTGGATGACCCTAAGGACGACACACAAACAGTAAAGCGGGCTTTTGGGGCGGGCGCAGCATCATACGTGAACGGCAGTGCTGAACAGCCATTTGCTCTTCGAGTTGTGTGCTATGATGAATATCTGCACCAGTTTGTGTTTGACGACGGGCAAGGTCATCCTGAAATGAGTCTGCTGAAGGATAATACAAAGATGGCCGATTTGATTGTTTATGACAGAGAGGAAAGCCGTGTTTGGATTGTGATACAGGAACTGTCGAAAGGGGCTGTACAGAACAAACGTAATCGTGCCCGGCTGCAGCTGTCTGCAACTTTGAATATGCTTTGCAAGTCGGAAAAGGTGAAGGCGTTCATCGGCAAGTTTAGCAATAAATGGTGTATTACGTCGGCCAAGGATGACCGGAAGTTGACGACAACTCCCAACGGGATGGCTGATGCATTTATGGAAGCATATTCAGTGCAGCCAGAACCTCTGGAGTTTAATTTCGGTGTGATAAATCGCTTTGGATTCAGGGCTTTTGAGACAAGTAAGGTGATTCTGGCGAGATAGGAGGTCTGAAGTGGGGGGGGGGACAGTATAAAGTGTTGTACCCTTAGAATTATTTGTCTGATTTTGTCCGATTGAAAGTGCAAGTTGCTGAATAGAAGCGGATTGCAGATAAGTTAACAATATGTCGGTTGTCCGATAATCGGACAATAAATAATTAGGACTCGAAGCGGGGAAAATAAAGCAAGAGGCCCTATCATGGCGGCCACCATAATAAGCCCTCTTGCCATTAGAGAACGTTGAGATTACTTCTTGTGGTGCTTGGTAGGACCTACTTTAATCTTCTCAACGACAGCTGTGTCTTTACGCCTCTCGGCTTCTTTGACTGGAATGAAACGACCGGTACCAGCGTCTCTTCCTCTTTCTGAAGTTCTAGCCATAGTCTTTTTCCTGCTCCTTTCAGGCATTGTGAAGGCTCGTCCACAACCTTCGGGTTAAACATCGGATTTGGACAATCCGTTTTCTATTATTTGCCAATGGGCTGATTCCCAGAAATGGGGGGTCAGCCCATTTTTCGTTGCAAAGGTAGGAAATTATTTCGGAAAAACGGAAATTTATGAAGAAATATTAGAAATTATTTTGCCATATCTGGAAATTTGTGTAATTTTGCAGCGGATTTCAAGCGAATAAATACATATATAATATGGTGCCGTATTTTAATATTATTCAGACGTTATGCAGGGCTGCAGGCTCTGATGACAAAGAAAACGTTGAATACAATATCCAACGTTTAGCTGATGCCTACAAGAAAGATGGGCATGAAGAAGAGGCAAAAAGCCTGGAGAGAATCCTTAAAATGCTGAAAAAACAGAAGCCAATGGTTTCATCTGTAATTGGAGCTTCTGCTTTTCTCGAAGGGGAGCAGTTAACGCCCCAAACACCAGTGCCGGTTGACAAAGAAACTTCTGCCGCCATCTTGGAGGTAATCTTTGATGATGGTCTGCCTCTGGAAGAACCCGTTTTTGGGGAAAGTATTAAAGAGGCTGTGGATTCTGTGGTGTTGGAGTGGACTAACTATGACAAGTTGTTAAAGATGAAGGCTACGCCATCGAGAAGCTGCCTGATTTATGGTGATCCAGGTACGGGCAAGACGCATCTAGCCAAATGGATTGCCAAGCGGGTTGGTTTGCCCGTAGTGTTGGCGAAGCTGGATGGCATAGTGAGCTCATTCCTGGGAACCAGTTCGAGGAACATTAGCAACCTGTTTGCTTTTGCCAATAGGTATAAGTGTGTGTTGCTATTGGATGAATTTGATGCAATAGCAAAACTGAGGGATGATCCGCAGGAAGTGGGAGAGGTAAAGCGTATCGTGAATACCCTACTGCAATGTCTGGACGGCAGGAATGAACTGGGATTCACTATAGGTGTGACCAATCACGAGCAGTTGCTTGACCCTGCCATCTGGCGCAGATTTGATGTCCAGATAGAGATTCCCAGACCATCGGTGCAGGTGATACAGGCATTGGTTAAGAAGTATATGGAGCCGCTGAAATACAACGAGGCAGAGGTCGAGTTTCTTGGTTGGTGTTTGCAGGGCTCAACAGGTGCAGACGTGGAGAAGTTGACGAACTGGTTGAAGCGAATGAGCATCATTCCGGAGTATAAAAAAGAGAGTCTGCTGAGTTTGATGCGCCGTTATGCTCTTTTAAATACAGGGCGGATGAGTACTACGGTGAAAGATGCCATGGCCATGCCCACCGATGAAGTACTGCGGAACATTCTGACAGATAACCCGACAATCAAGCAAAAAGACTTGGCCGGAGTGTTTAACCTGGCTCCCTCATCAATCAGTAAGCTGAAAAGTAAGAATAAGGTCAATAATCAACAATAACTGTTTATGGAGAATTACCCTATCCAACTGGTTATGAACGCCTCTGACTATGAGAAAGACGAGAAGAGGCCACCGGGACACGGAAACAAGAGAGATTATTATGCAGGCATGGACAATGAATTCAGACTGCATAGGGAAAGGTTTGCAGAACAGCTGACATTGTTTGCGGCAGCCCAGATGGGGAATCCCTATACAAAGATAGCGTACGCCAAAGTTCTGCTAAAGTCTAACGCAATAGCTAAATCCTACCGACCGACAGAGAAGGTTCTTAACGAGAAAAATGGGTGTAAGGTTGTTGGCGGTGGTAAAAAGGGTGAGATGTTTGTGAGATTCAGTCCTTCTGCTGTTGAAAAAATCAAGGCTGTTGCTGACACGGCTGAAGCAGGAACGACTTGGGTGATTAATAATAAAGGTAAGAAGGAAGCCAAACCCAGTTCGGCTCGTAGTGAGGTTGGCGCTATCAACGATGTTTTGCCTATTACGGCAGAAGATAAGTGTAGCGTGACAGCAGAGGAGATTGTAGCTTACATAAGAAAACATGGAACGGGCTACTTGTATGTTGAGCTGTTTGAGAATACGTTAGACGAGAATCTTAAAGTAGCAGACGATGTGCAAGAACAGAGAAAGATGTTCGGAACCTTCAAACAGGGGTTGCTAGAAATACCCGGGCTCAGAGCATACAAGTCAAGTCTGGGACGGAGAAACTATGTGGTTATGTTGACCAACACTGAGCAGTCGCAGGTTAATCTTCGCGAGAGTCTAGTAGGGTCTGCCTCTCCGATGCCAGAGCCCAGCATGGATGTTATGATGTATGATGCGCTTCTGGATTTTTTGACTTCACATCCTGTGGTAAAAACGATTTCACTGCCTCCTGTCGTTCAAGGCGTACCTACACCGGCTTTCAACTTTGATGAAGACGAAGTGGCCAGTATTTCCAAGCCGGAGCATCTGGAGAACTATCCTCTTATAGGTGTTGCTGATTCGGGCGTGGCTGCTGCATTGGAGGATTGGGTTGTGGCTCGTGTTGACAACCTGATACCTAAACACAAAGACGCAACCCACGGAACTTTTATTGCAGGCATGCACATCATAGGAAAAAGGTTGAATCCGACGTTCATTAAAGAGAGAGACGGTAATCGCCTGGTGGATATTTGCGTGCTTCCTAAGCAGGAAAATATGGGAGATGCATATCCGTTTGGACTTGAAGATTTTGTTGAGAATTTGAGAAATTCCGTAAGGCAAGCTGTAGATGATACTGGCGTGAGGGTGATAGGCTTGAGTATGAATCTTCAGGAAGAGAGAAAAAGCCATAGATATAGCGATCTGGCAGAAAAACTGGACGAAATAGCAACGGAGAACAATGTGATATTCGTGATTTCTGCCGGTAATCTGTTAGCACCTCATCAAGAGTGGAACCCCAGTAACGAAGAGGCGAACATTAGGGAGTTCACATCAAGGAAAGATGATATCGTATATTCACCAGCAGAAAGTTTGAGGAATATCTCCGTAGGTGCTCTTAACCCTCCCAACGACCTTGGTCTGGCAAGTTATTCTTGCAAGGGTAAAGGCTTAGAAACTGCGACCAAACCAGATCTTGTACATATTGGAGGATTCGGCTGTGATTATGATAAAATAGGTAGAGGGTTGTACTCTATTGATACTGACGGTGGAATTATTACTTGGAGTGGGACTAGCTTTTCAGCACCTCTGGTGGCCAAAACATTAGCGGCGCTTGACCATCTGACAGGTGGCACTATGCCAAGGGAAACGTTGATGGCGCTAGCCATTCACAATTCTATTATGCCTGAAGCTTTCAAAAGCAAGAAATACAAACAGTATCTGAAAGACTGGATAGGTTTTGGACAGCCTTTGGATGCTGAGACTATACTTAACGGCAACGAGCACTCGATTAGTCTAGTTTTTCATCATACCATCAAGAAAGGGAAAGAATATTATTTTCAGTTCAGCTGGCCCAAGTCGCTGATTAAAGACGGTAGATGTGTTGGGCATGTGAAGGTGACATTGGTGAGTACGCCAATACTGGACTATAGTTATACGGAAGAGTTAGTGCGAGAGGATATATCGGTGTCTCTGCATCAGGTGGATAAAAACAATAAGAGCCTTGGGACTAAACTCAAGCCAATATTCTATGTCCCGAAGGACAAGAAAGAAAAGGTAGCACTCAATGAGGAAGAGCGGCGCGACGGTTACTATAAGTGGAATCCTGTGAAGGTGTATGATGTGTCATTCCCGATAGGTTTCCCCGTTGATGCTGGTCCTTGGTGCTTGGAAGCCAAGTATTGGAAGAGGGACGATGAGATGCAAAATGAGCAAGGCGTGGAGTTCACCATTATTATGACTATAGATGATCCGAAAGGACAGGCTCCAGTATATAATGATATGAGGCAAGCGCTGAAGGCAATGGGCGTTAATATCAATGATATTCAGGCTGCTGTGAGAGCAATGCAAAGAGTATAAGGGAATTTTGTTTTGGTGTTTGGTAAATTCTAATTAGAAGTGCAATACACTTCAAAAGTCAAATTTAAATAATTGTTTACAATATTCCAACGGTGTCCTGTAACCCAAAGACTTACGGGGCCTGTTGTTTAGTTTCCATTCTATCTCAGCAAGCATCTCGTCGGTCAGCTCGCTGATAGTGTTACAAAAAGTGTGTCTGAGTAGGTAAAAAGAAAAAAGTCTGTAATTTTAAAGAACAATTAAGCACGACAAAAATTGGATCTTTAAAAAGACAGACTTATAATCCCACTTACAAAGGAACAACTTTCTGA
>JAEEGL016991731.1_pt1 | contig 12499 bp, 9 predicted proteins | sample 9134231 | NCBI WGS metagenome assembly JAEEGL01 (sample SAMN16246548, study PRJNA631951) | gut metagenome | biome: gut microbiome; feature: rumen; material: fiber-attached | host: Bos | place: Iran: Karaj | collected 2018-10
ACTTATCCATGACCATCTTACTTACGTCAGGATTCTCCTCAAGGAATGTCATAAGCTTCTCAGCTACAGCACGCTCTACCATAGGTCTGATCTCAGCATTACCGAGCTTTGTCTTTGTCTGACCCTCGAACTGAGGCTCAGGAAGCTTAACGGAAATAATAGCTGCAAGACCTTCTCTTGTATCCTCAGACTGGAGCTTAAGATCTCCGTCCTTAATGAACTTATACTTCTTGGCATAGTCATTGATAACACGTGTAAGAGCTGCTCTGAAACCTGTAAGATGTGTACCACCCTCAGTTGTAGCAATGTTGTTAGCATAGCTGTATACAGTCTCCTGATAGGAGTCGTTATACTGCATAGCGATCTCTACAAAGCAGTCATCAACCTTTGTAGCCATATAGATAGGAGTAGGATTGATCTTCTCCTTATGACGGTTCAGATACTCAACGAATGTGATGATACCGCCGTCATAGTGGAGGTGAACATCCTTAGGCTCCTCACCTCTGTTATCGTGAAGATCGATAGTAACTTCTCTGTTAAGGAAAGCCATCTCACGATAACGAGTGATCATCGTATCAAAGTCAAATTTGATGTCAGGGAAGATAGTATTATCAGGTATAAATGTAGTTCTAGTACCTGTATCTTCAGGATCACAATCACCGATAATATGCAGTGCTTCAGTAGTTATACCCTTTGTAAATCCGATCTGATAGATATGACCGTCACGCTTAACCTGTACTGTCATCGTATCAGAAAGAGCATTAACAACTGATGCACCTACGCCGTGAAGACCACCGGAAACGCTGTATGCGCCACCGCCGAACTTACCGCCTGCGTGAAGGATCGTATGAACAACTTCTACTGTAGGAATACCCTGCTTAGGGTGAATTCCTACAGGAATACCGGATCCGTCATCTGTAACTGTAACTGAACCGTCCTTATTAAGTACTACATCTATAAGATCACAACGTCCTGCAAGAGCCTCATCAACAGAGTTAGCAACGATCTCATAAACGAGGTGGTGAAGACCTCTTAAAGTGGTATCACCGATATACATTCCGGGACGCTTGCGAACAGCTTCAAGACCTTCGAGAACCTGAATGTCAGACTCATCATAAGCACTGGAATTAGTAGTATCGAACTCATCCTGACCTTCGGTAACAGCTTCAATCTCCTCGATCTTCTCCTCAGAGAAATTCTCTGTCATTGCTCTGGGATTCTCAGCCAGGTTATGGAGCTCATCATCATTAGCATCCTCGATCGGCTGGTAGTAAACATCCACTGCACCGGTGTTCAGATTCTTCTCTTCATCACTCATTTTGTCAAATCTCCTTGATAATCTATAAATAGATTTAATATTTAACAGTGTTACTTAGGCTGTTTTCCAGCCTTTTCTGAAGTATCTGCGATGATATCGAGCTTATGTAAGACCTGGAATCCGTAAGGATCAACGTCCTCGGGATATCCTCAGTGAGGTACTGAAGTCTGTTATTCTCATCTTCTGTCTCGATAAGATCCGTGACACTTCGTGTGGAGGGAAGGACGGTCTCAAGATTAACTATCGCACTCACGCTTCCTGCCTGAACGTAGATATCGCCGCCGATATTCACATACATAGACATACTCCTCCAAGCGACATTATAACATAATATGCTTATTATAATATATTATATATAGATATTTTTGATTATTCGCAGATAGCTTTGCCCGATTCGACTTTAAAGAATCTCGTATCTACGTTGGAAGTGACTATAGAAGACAGTTCATTCTCTACAAAAGACCTGTCAGTACACGTGATAAATATCTGAGCTGTATTCATTCCGGACAGAAGACTAACTCTTCTTCCTTCATCAAGCTCCGAGAATACGTCATCAAGAAGCAGGATAGGGGAGGACTTGGTCTTATCCTTTATTATCTCCAATTCGGCCAGTTTAAGTGCCAATGCAGCGGATCTTTGCTGTCCCTGGGATGAATACTGTCTCATGGACAATCCGTTCAAGCTGATATCTATATCGTCCCTGTGTACTCCGTTGCCGTAAATGCCCTTCTCTACGTCTGAAATACGCTCATTACGGAGCCTATCAAGGATCATATCGCTTAATGATGCTCTAATCTGCGCGAGAATGCCATCAGAAAGCGTTCCGGCTATGAATTGGTCAAACATATCATCATCCTTAAGACTGTCCCTTATAACGCCTTCTGAGCCCGTTATAGTGGAATATACGATCTTAAGGTTCTCTTTACCGTCAGAAATGACCGAATGATGGGCTGCAGCCTTTCTGGATATCAGCTCACAGTATCTGAAACGCTCCATAATGAGATATGCAGACAGATCAGCTATAGAGAAATCCCAATATTCAAGCTCATTCTCACGTGATTTATCAAAACGTCCCTTGAAGGACTTAAGACATGCATTCTTCTGCTCTATTATCTTTCTGGTCCTGCCTAACATGTCGTAATAGGAAGGGGAGACCTTGCAGATAAGCAGATTTAAGTACTTACGTCTGGAAGCAGGCTGTCCCTTAACGATACTTAGGTCTTCAGGAGCGAAAATAACAGTGTTACAAACACCCATGTATTGAGAAATCTTAGGAATAACCATACCGTCATGGTAAAGGATCCTTCTTACAGCCCTCTTATCGTTATATTCAGACTTCTCTGTATAATAACCGGCCTGAAGCTGAACATCAGAACCGTAAACCTCATCATGACACAGAAGATCGATGATATATTCATTCTCACCGAACTTGATCATCTCTTTATCCTTGGATGTACGGTGAGATACTACAGAAGAACCGACACTTACAGCTTCAATGATATTAGTCTTACCCTGGGCATTATTACCGTAGATAACATTAACAGAAGGCCCGACCTCAATGTCGAGCCTTCCGTAATTTCTGAAGTTAGTAAGATTGATCTTCTTTATGATCATCTTCTGATAGGAAGTACCAGATAAACGTAAGATTCTCCCTGAACAGGTACTATGATACAAGGACCCTGATTACCGTTAAACTCGATCCTTACAGTATCATCTTCGATAACCTTAAGAGCGTCGACAAGATACTTTGAATTGAAGTCGATATCTACTGTCTCACCCTCAGTCTCGATCGGGATCGTCTCCTTATGTGTACCTGCATCAGCTGTAGCAGATACGATAAGTGTAGCTGTATCCTTCATCTTGATCTGCAAAGGACATCTTCTCTCATCTGAATTAATGATAAGGGAAGCACGGTTAACAGCATCGAGAAGCTTTCTTCTGTCGATAGTAACAACAGTTCTCGGATTCTTCTGGATGATCGCATTATAGTTAACGAAAGGTCCGCCGAGAAGTCTGGAGATAATCCTTACACTTCCGATATCGAAGAGAAGGTGATTAGCTGAGCTATAGATAATAACTTCAGTATTCTCATCGCTTCCGTCAAAGATCTTAGCTGCTTCATTAAGTGCCTTACCGGGAATAATGAAGTTCATAACAGGGAAGTCAGATCCCATATCAGCTCTTCTTAAAGCCATACGGAAACCGTCAATAGCAACCATCGTAAGTGTATTACCGTCACTCTCGAGATTACATCCTGTAAGATACTGTCTTGTACCGTCCTTGGATACTGCGAAGATAGTACCGTTTACCATATCCTTGATAAGCTTCTGGGATACTGTGATCTTATTATCTGTCTCAATAACAGGGATCTTCGGATAAGACTCTGAAGACTGTCCCTTAAGAACTGTATTAGCTTCACCTGAACTTATAGATACGTTATATCTGTCATCTACTTCGATAGTAGTCATGTCATCAGGCAACATCTTAACTATCTCACCGAAATATCTCGAATTAACTACAACAGAACCATCCTCGATAATATCTGACTCAAGATCAGCTTCGATACCTGTCTCGAGATCGTAGCCTGTAAGCTTAACACTTCCGTCTTCTGCCTGTATAAGAATACCGTCGAGGATCTGTACGGTAGAATTAGTCTTGATAGCTTTCTGGACAATGACTATGGCATCCAGAAGATCTGATTTGTTGCAGTTGAATTTCATACAGCGATATTCCTTTCGAGAATTTTCCGCGTCTATTTTATCATATTTTCTATTGACTTCGTATTCATATTATTATGGTCTGAAGAAAATGTGTAAAACCCACTTCAGCGCAGTAATGACACGGATTTAACAGTGTTAATTATGTGTTCAAAGGACGGTATTACGATGTTTATACATCTGTTCATATGAACACCGTAAAATAGTGAACATTCTGTCTACATCAGATTTACACTGACTTATGAACATATAAACATTTTTTGTTTAAATGTCCGCGATCCTCTTCTCGATGATCTTAACGTCAGACATCAGTGATTCATCATCAGCAAGCTTGTTACAAGCATGCATGACAGTGGAATGCTTCTTGCCGCCGAAGAACTCTCCTATCTTCGTATACTGCATGCCGAGAAGGTCTCTGCAGATATACATGGCAACGGATCTGGCATTAACTATGTCTGCTGACCTTACGTTTGAAAGAAGTTTATCAGGTGTGATGTCATAATATTTGGACACTGCATCGATAACTACTTCAACAGTGATCTGCTTATTCTTGCTAGGAGAGATGATAGGTGCGAGCTTCGACATAATAAGCTCAAGATTGATATTGCCGTTCTCAAGAGCATAGTAAGTAGAGATTATGTTAAATGCACCGTTAAGCTCTCTTACGTTATTAGTAACGTTCTCGCATACATACTCAACAATCTCATCATCGAATGAGATACCCATGGAATTCATCTTATTAAGGAAGATAGCCTTACGTGTCTCATAATCCGGCGGCTGGATATCCATCATTACACCGTTCTGGAATCTGGTCGTAAGTCTGGGATCAAGCTCCGGAAGACTCTTAGGAGACTTATCACTTGTGATTACGATCTGCTTTCCTGCAGATACCAGTGATTCGAAGGTATTAAAGAACTCCATCTGAGTTCCTTCTTTATTAATAAGGAACTGTATATCATCAATGAGAAGTACATCGATATTTCTGTACTTCTTACGGAAGTCATCTATAGCCTTGGTATTAAGCGAAGAAACGAATGCATTAGTAAATTCTTCGCAAGTTGTGTAAAGAACTTTCTTATCAGGATAGAGCTGCTTAACTCTGTATCCTACGGCCTTCATAAGGTGAGTCTTACCAAGACCGGAATTACCCCACAGATAAAGAGGATTCTTCTGACGAAGACCCGGATTCTCGGCAACAGATATAGCAGATGCATGAGCAAATCTGTTGCAGTCTCCTACGATAAAATTCTCGAAAGTAAACTCATCCGTAAGCTCGGAAGAAGAGAAAGATGAACGCTCCTTCTCCTTGACCTTAGTCTCGGAAACGATCGAATTGATAGCTGCTGCATTATCACCCTCGACAACATACATTACTGATGTCTCTCGGTCAGTAACCATTCCTACGGCACTCTTGATATATCCTTCAAGTTCCTGTCCTTTAACAAGACTTAATGAGTAATCATCACGGCATGATAAAACAAGGATATCGTTATCATACGATACCTGCTTCATCTTATTAAGGATCGTGTTGTAATAGATCTCATCTACTCTTGAATCAAGGGAGATGATCTTAAGTGCTTTCGACCAGATTTCTGCGTTCATGGATATACCTTCCAAAGCGAAAAGTAAATGAATTATAGCACGGTTTGTTCTATAATTATGTTACATATGTTCAAGCTTTTCGACATTAGTAATAAACGGAAAAAATTACTAATTAGTAACGTTTTACTGGTCCTTGCAGTGCTGCTTCTGATAGGCGGTATTGTTTATCTTACTCTGGATATTATCAACCGTAACAAGAGAGAGACTATCATCGAAGATGCGACCACAGATATGGAGCAGGTGATAGCCGAGAATGCAGCTGCGATAGAGGCTGCAGGCGGTGATGATTCTGCCGTTGTCGAACCCGTCATGACACTCATAGTAGATCCTTCCGAACTTGAAGTAAACGGTGAGGAATACGACTTCTACGATGATGATTACTACATCCAGCAGGCACTTAACGCTCAGAGGGATGAAGTCAATCAGGAACTGGATGACACATACACGGGTTACCTTACTTTGCAGGGAGTAGGCATCCTGGACATACCTTGTATCGACCTTCATGTACCTATATGGGAGACTACAAATTCCGACACGCTCCGCTACGGTGTCGGCCACTATGTAAATTCGGTAAGTCCCGGTTCTGCAGGCAACTGTACCATCACGGGACACCACATGCTCAAGTACGGATCCATCTTCAACAGACTTGAGGAAGTCGGCATAGGAGACGTAATTAATATTACGGATCTTCGCGGACATCAGTATACTTATTTTGTAGACGATATACAGATAGTGACTGCAGAGGAGATGTTGAATCACGTAGCCGGAGGCATTACGGATACAAGACAGGTAACTCTGATAACTTGTGTGTATACTGATACGGGTAAGATGAGACTATTGGTTATAGGACACATACAGGATGGGACTTAAAGCACCGGCAAAAGCGGCAGCGCTGATAACACGAGGAATACTGCGTATGATGGGACGCGGTGCCACTACTTTACCCGGTAAAGTGGCCATCAAATTGTGCCCTGATATCATCAGCAAATGCGCCAAGGACAAGAAGATAATCACCATCACCGGAACCAACGGCAAGACCACTACAACACACATGATAACAAGCATGTTAAGGTCGTCCGGATATGAGGTTATCACCAACGTTTCCGGAGCTAATCTTGCTTCCGGAATAGCTACTACATTCCTGTGTGAGAAGCAGTCTAAGAATGCGGATCCCGACAAGACAGTTTACGTTCTTGAGACCGATGAAGCGGCTTTCGCGAGGATAGCGAAAGACCTGCAGCCGAAGGTGTGTCTCGTAACTAATCTGTTCCGCGACCAGCTCGACCGCTACGGCGAACTTACACACACAAGAGACCTTATCGCGAAAGGCATCGACGACACTTCTGCGAAGATCGTTCTTAATGCTGACGATTCACTCGTGGCTTCGATGGGCAAGACCCGTGCGGACCGCGCTTCCTACTATGGCATCTCGCTTCAGACGATGCTCGACAACAACAGACTTCATCCTAATAACACTATCCTCGAGGCATCTTCCGATGCGGCTTTCTGCCCCGAGTGCAAGGTAAGATACGACTATCACGCCAGAAGCTTCGGGCACTTGGGCGACTACTGCTGCCCTGCATGCGGCTTCTCCACCCCGGCGAAAAGATTCGAGCTCTCATATGACGCATCCGGCAACCCCAGTGACGAGGGTTTCCCTTTCACGGTTACGGATACGGAACATGACGTCTCTGAGGAACTTAACCTTAAGATCGCGGGAAGCCACAACTTGTACAACACATGTGCAGCAGTATCTGCTGTCACACGTTTCCTTGAGGTAGACAGGGGAGAGGAAGAGGGGCTTTTCGAGCAGGCGTGTCAGTCTACGGAGAAGATCGAGGCTGCTTTCGGCAGGATGGAGAAGATCGCTGTAGGCAACAAGTACATCTGCATCCTGCTTGTGAAGAATCCGGTGGGACTTGACCGCAGCCTGTCATTCGTGGCGCAGAGTTCCGATGCGGATTCGCTTATGCTCGTACTTAACAGCAACACTGCTGACGGCAAAGACGTGTCCTGGATATGGGACGTCGACTTCGAGTCGAAGGTGGATGATCTGCCTTCTAACATTTATGTCTCAGGTCAGCGTTACGGCGATATGATGCTGCGTGTCGCATACTCGGGAAGGACGGTCGACGGCTACGGTTCGCTCGACTACGCGACGACGCTTCTTAAGTGCGCTCTCGCGGACTGTCCTGACGGCAAGTGCATCTATATCCTGCCTAATTACACGGCGATGTTGGACCTCAGAGGAAGACTTGTGAAAGACCTGAAGCTCAAGGATTTCTGGAAGGAATAGGTATGGAAAAGCTTGTTATAGGACATTTTTATCCCGACCTTCTTAACCTCTACGGCGACAGGGGCAACGTCCTCGCGCTCATGAGAAGAGCGTCTCTTCGCGGGATCGAAGTCGAGGTGAAGAGGATATCTATAGGCGACGACGTCAAGAACGGCGACATCGATATCGGTTTTATCGGCGGAGGCCAGGATTCCGAGCAGAACATTATGGCAGATGACATGAAGAACGTTAAGGGCGATGTCATCAAGCAGATGATCGAGGACGGCGTCGTTTTCCTTACGGTGTGCGGCGGCTACCAGATGCTCGGCCGGTATTATGAGGAGCACACAGGCAACAGGATCGAGTGCCTCGGCGCGCTCCCTCATTACACCAAGGGTGAGAAGGAAAGATTCATAAACGACTGTATCTACGAGATCGAGATAGGCGGGAAGACCGTTAAGGTCGCAGGCTTCGAGAACCACAGCGGCAGAACGTTCCTGGGCGAAGGCGAGAAGCCTTTCATGAAGGTCATCAAGGGTCACGGCAACAACGGACAGGACGGCATGGAGGGAGCGGTGTACAAGAACACTTTCTGCACTTATTCCCACGGAAGCCTGCTCCCGAAGAACCCCGCGATCACTGACATGCTCCTTGAACTTGCCCTCAAGCGTAAGTACGGGGAGGATTATGAGCTTCCCGAGCTTAACACGGAGGCGGAGGATCTTGCCCGTAAGCAGGCGATCGAGTACATAGAAGGTAAGCAGGGAATCCAGCAGTAATTGATATTACGCGGTTCCTCTATTATAATTACTGCGTATTTTTATCAAGAAGTATCTTGAGTAAGGAGATTTATTATGGTACAGGCGATCGTAGGCGCTAACTGGGGAGACGAAGGAAAGGGTAAGATCACTGACCTTCTTGCAAACGAATCGGATATCGTAATCCGCTTCCAGGGAGGCGCGAACGCAGGACATACGATCATTAATGATCACGGAAGATTCGCTCTTCACCTCATGCCTTCAGGCGTCTGCCACGAGAACATCGTTAACATCATCGGCAACGGTGTCGCACTCGATATCAGAAAGTTCATCAAGGAATATAACGAGATCTGCTCTCAGGGACTTTCCCCGAAGCTTATGGTCTCTGACAGAGTTCAGGTCATCATGCCTTATCATGTTGACTTCGATAAGTACGAAGAGGAGAGATTGGGCGGCAAGGCCTTCGGTTCCACAAAGTCCGGTATCGCTCCTTTCTTCTCAGACAAGTACGCCAAGATCGGTTTCCAGGTAAGCGAGCTGTTCGACGAAGAGACACTGCGCGAGAAGATCGGCAGAGTCCTCGAGATCAAGAACGCTCTCCTCGTAAACCTCTACCACAAAGATCCCATCGACGCTGACGAGCTTACAGCTGAGATGCTCGAGCAGGGCAAGCTCATCAAGCCTTTCGTAGCAGACACACAGGCATTCCTCTACGATGCTGTTAAGGCAGGCAAGAACATCCTTCTCGAGGGCCAGCTCGGTTCCATGAAGGATCCTGACATGGGTATCTACCCGATGGTTACATCTTCATCCACACTCGCAGGTTACGGTGCAGTAGGTGCCGGCATTCCTCCTTACGAGATCAAGAAGATCACATGCGTTACGAAGGCTTATTCTTCCGCAGTAGGTGCCGGCGCATTCGTAAGTGAGATTCTCGATGAGGCTAAGGCTAAGGAGCTTCGTGACAGAGGCGGTGATAAGGGTGAGTACGGTGCTACTACAGGAAGACCGAGAAGAGTCGGCTGGTTCGATGCAGTTGCTACAAGATACGGATGCCGTGTTCAGGGTGCTACAGACGTTGCACTTACAAATATCGATGTATTGGGTTATCTCGATGAGATTCCTGTATGTGTTGGATATGAGATCGACGGTGTCGTAACTAAGGATTTCCCTAACCCCGGCAAGCTTATGAAGGCAAAGCCCGTCTTCGAGACACTGCCCAGCTGGAAGTCTGATATCAGAGGAGTTACAAAGTTCGAGGATCTTCCCAAGGAAGCTCAGGACTATGTCCTCTTCGTTGAGAAGGAGACAGGTGTTCACGTATCCATCGTTTCCACAGGTCCTAAGAGAGAAGAGACCATCATAAGATAATTTGTTCTTAAGATTCGATCTTTGAACCAATGAATTTAACAAGCTTGTCGTAACCGGCAAGCTTTTTTATTGCCTTTAATGCGAGTGTCGCGGGGATGCTTAACGCAAGCAACGTAACGTAATTGGTTAAAGGTGTGTCAATGTAGTAGACGATTCTTTCAAGCACGGTGTTGATCACGATATGTATGATGAACATGTCATCCGAAAGATCTCCCATGAACTGAAGCGCGGTCGAGACGAAGCGTACCTTGTAAAGGCTTACGCAGATGAGAATTACCAGGACAGCGATTATAGTCTTGATAAGCTGCGGGATGAGAAAGAAAGACATCATTTCGTTATTGATCCCGCTAAGGAAAAGTCCCAGAGCCGATCCCGTGATGATAAGAAGCGCATTTATCGCGATTAAATAGAATCGGGGCGCATGTTCTATATAGTCTACATATTTATTAAGAAGGTTCTTACGGGAAGCGACCACACCTAAGACAGCTGCGAGGTAATAGCCCTGATAAGGACCGATGTTTCCGTCTTTAACGATCAAGTCGGGAATAAGAAGTATGAGCGCATAAACTAAAGGAATGATGAAATATCCAATCTTATCCGTAATCATAACAAGAAGCGGTACCGCAAGGATTATAAGAAGCGACAGACCCATATACCACCATACTCCGAATACGTGCGTCTGACCGAATAAATCTGACACGCAGAAGAAGTCCAGGACGACGCGCCAGATGGCACCGTATTGGCTCATAATTGTTCTGTGAAGGAACAGGTAGAGTACAGCTATGCCGATAAGAAAGTGAGGCCAGAAGAAGGTCTCGATGTTCCAGATTCGGCGTATGATCCAGGTGAACGTCTTCTTTACAGATGATGTGATCTTGGAATAAGAGGCGGTAAGACCGAAGCCTGACAGGAAAACAAACAGCCAAACGCAACTGTGGGCAATCAGGGACAGATCGTAGTGATAATCGTAGTAGCCCACGAAGATATGAAAGTACAGCAGCATGAGAATTGCTGCGCCTTTGGCTGTTTTTGTGTGTTTTATAGTGAAACCCATCGATTTGATTGTAACAGATTGGAAGAAAGAATATCGCGCGAAACCGTGTTCACAGAGTATAATCCTATAGGTATTTGATATTAGGAGGTGCCTATGGCCCGAGAAATGATATTGGTTCTTGACTTTGGAGGTCAGTACAATCAGCTTATCGCACGTCGTGTAAGAGAGCTTTCAGTTTACAGTGAAGTTCATCCTCACACATTGTCTATAGAAGAGATTAAGAAGATGAACCCTTCCGGAATCATCCTTACAGGTGGTCCCGCTACTGTTTACGAGGAAGATGCACCTAAGTGTGATAAGGAGCTTTTCGAGCTGGGTATCCCCGTTCTCGGTATCTGCTACGGAGCTCAGCTCATGACATATCTCCTCGGAGGTAAGGTAGAGAAGGCTGAGGTTCGTGAGTACGGTCACACCGAGATTACAACAGACGGCACAGACCTGCTTTTCACAGGCGTTTCCAAGAAGACAGTAGTGTGGATGAGCCACACCATAAGAATTACCGAGGTAGCACCCGGATTCCGCATCACGGCATCTTCAGTTTCATGCCCTGTTGCAGCAGCTTCAGACTGGACACGTAAGCTTTTCCTTACGCAGTTTCACCCCGAGGTAACACACAGCGTTGAAGGCCAGGCTATGCTTGCTAACTTCGTACGTAACGTGTGTCAGTGCGAGTGCTCCTGGAAGATGTCTTCCTTCGTAGAAGATTCCATCGCCACCATCAAGAGAACTGTGGGCAACGGTCGCGTTCTCTGCGCACTTTCCGGCGGCGTTGATTCCTCTGTAGCTGCCGTACTTCTCTCGAAGGCTATCGGCAAGCAGCTCACATGCGTCTTCGTTGATCACGGCCTACTTCGAAAAGATGAGGGCGACGACGTCGAGGCTGTATTCGGTCCCCGCGGACCCTACGAGCTCAACTTCATCCGAGTTAATGCGCAGAAGAGATTCTACGATAAGCTCGCAGGTGTCGAGGAGCCTGAGAAGAAGCGTCACATCATCGGCGAAGAGTTCATCAGAGTATTCGAGGAAGAGGCACGTAAGATCGGTGCCGTTGACTTCCTCGTTCAGGGTACTATCTATCCTGACGTAATCGAGTCAGGTCTTGGCAAGTCAGCTGTTATCAAGTCACACCACAACGTAGGCGGACTTCCTGACTGCGTTGACTTCAAGGAGATCATCGAGCCTTTGAGACTCTTGTTCAAGGACGAAGTAAGACGTGCTGGTCTCGAGCTCGGAATTCCCGAGAAGCTCGTTTACCGTCAGCCGTTCCCGGGTCCCGGTCTTGCTATTCGTATTATCGGTGAGGTTACACCTGAGAAGGTTCACATCGTGCAGGAAGCTGACGCTATCTTCAGAGAAGAGATGGCTAAGGCCGGATTCGATAAGATGGCTAACCAGTATTTCGCA
>JAEEGL010534975.1_pt1 | contig 12498 bp, 7 predicted proteins | sample 9134231 | NCBI WGS metagenome assembly JAEEGL01 (sample SAMN16246548, study PRJNA631951) | gut metagenome | biome: gut microbiome; feature: rumen; material: fiber-attached | host: Bos | place: Iran: Karaj | collected 2018-10
GGGATTGGGGATTGGGGATTGGGCCCAATCCCCAATCCCCAATCCCCATGTTTTTTAAAGAATTTTTGTATAAAGAAAAAATCTTAAATATTTAAAAAATGTTATATATAAATTAATAATTATTTATTAAAACACAACAAATACTAATTATTTGGAAAATTTTTGTCCATAATAGGGTCTAAATTTTTTAATAAAATATTCTTTCTATCATTTGGAATGATAGAAGATTTATTTTCTAATAATTTATTTAAAGGAGTAAAATGATTTATTTGAGCAATACTATATTTTTTATCAAGATATTCATTTTGTGACAATAATCTAATTTTAGAATTAGAATAATTCTCATTATCTTTTTTTTCATTATTTTTAGAGTTTTTATTTTTTTGATTTCTAACATATTTTGAATTTATAATGTCTTCTTCTTTAATTTGATTTAAACTATTTTGACCATTAATTAAAATATTATTAATATTTTTTTTGATATTTACTTTAGACTTTTTTTTATTTTCTTCTTTTAAAGAAACAAGTTTTAAATGTTCATGATATTCATTTAAATTTTTATTTGAAATTTCATCTACTAATACTTTATTATTATTATTTTGTTTAAAATCATTTATTTCATTTATATTTTTTGCATGAATATTAAGACTTGAACTATATAAATTATTTTCTTGGGAATTATTGGTTGGAGAATTATTTTTTTTTATAAATTTAAATTTTGAAGATAAACAATTTATTACTTCATTTAATTCTCTTGAAGTTCTATTACCATTTAATTCCATATTTGTGTCCATACTGTTATTTTTTATTCTTAATTTTCTTAATTTTTCTGGAGAATTTGTTTTGTTTTTGTTTATTTGATTATTTTGATTTTGCTCTTCTCTTTCAATTTTATTTGAAATTTTTGATAATAAATCTGTAGTCATTAATAATTTTTTCATTTCAAAATTTTGAATATTATTTTTTTGAATAGTGAAGTCTTTTTTTTTGATATTATTATTATAATCAGTTTTTTGAATGTTTTCATTTTTTTTAAATTCTAACAATTTATTATTCATTATATTTTGATTGGAATTTGAATTAAGAAGAACATTGATTTTATTATCATCTAAATTATTAACATTAATATTAGTTGCACTATTAGTTTTAGGAATATAAAATTTATTTCTTGAATTATTTATTTCTTTATTATTATCAACAGCATTATTAATCATCAATTTACTTTGATTATAAGAATTATCAGCAAAAGAAAAATTTGAATTTAATATTAAAAAATGTTCATCCTTATTACTTCTATTAGGGTCACTATTAATATTAACATAAGGTAAATTTTCACTTAATTGTTTTTTATGATTTGGTCTTTGTTCAACATAATTTTTTATTTGAGTTTTTGAGTTGTTTAAAATATAAGGTTGATTAGATATTATTTTATGAGATTTTCCACTATAATCTCTTTGCTCAAAAATATCATTTTTATTTATTTTAGAATCTTCTATTTTTTTTAATGATTGTTCATCATCAATAGTATTTAAAAAATCAGGAATTTTTATCTCTTCAATATTATAATAATCATAAACTCCTTCTTCTATTAATTTTTGTTTTTTTTTAAAATCTATTTTTTGACTCATATCTCTAAAATCTTGTACTTTTACTACTTCTCCTAAATTTTTTCTAAATCTAACTGATTTAATAAAATCACTTAATTCAGTAAATCTCTGTTTAATTAATTTATAATCTTTTTCATTATTATGAAATTTTTTTTCAAATTCATGAAATAATTCTTCTTGTTTTTTTAATTTATCATTATATAGAGTTTCTAAACTATTTTTATATTCTTGTAAATTATTATAATCTAAATGAAATTTTTCACTTTCGCTAAGTAAATCATTAGAAAATTTATTATTTTCAATTCTTAAATTTTGAATTTTTTCTTCAGTTTCATTTATTCTTTTTTCAAATTGACTTTCACAATGTTTTACACTATTAGAACAAAATTCTTTATATTTATTTGTGACATTGTCAATTTGTAAATTAAAATTTTTAATTGTTGTTTCTAATTTATCTTTATAACCTCTAAAATCAATTATATTTTTATCTTTATTTGTTAATAATAAATTAATACTTTTATTAGCAAAATCAAGAAAATCTCTTAGATTTTTATATTTGCATTTTTCAGTTCCTATAATTCCAGGAAGAGTTAAATTCATATCAAATATTTTATCAAATTTAAAATTTGAATCTTCTATATCTTTTTCTAATTGTTCTATTTTTGAAGCATTTTTTGAAGTTATTTCATCTATTTTTGATTTAAATTGAACTAATTTGTCAATTTCTTCATTTTTTTCTTTATTTTCATTAAATAATACAAATAATTCTTCATATTTATCAGATAATATTTTCATATTTTTTTCTAAATTTATTACTTTTTCTTTTAATTCATTATTAGATGAATCAATTTTATTGTATATTTTTAATTCGAGTTTTTTTATATCTCCTAAAAATTCATTTTGAAAAAACATTAAATCAGTTTTTGTCAATTCAGCCATTCTTTAATTATTTTTTAAAATATAATAAAAAAAATAAATGAATAGTAAAGAAAAGCATAGAATAAATTTAAATAAAAAAAATCAAGATTTAAAAAATTATCAAACATACCAAATTTCAATAAAGAAATATAATAAAAATCAGGAAACAATAAAAAATAATAATCTTTCAAAATTTCCTAATCAAATATCAAAAGAATATAGTAAAGAACATAAAACAATAAAAAGTTTTGACGACAAAAAAAATAATTTCTCAAAAAAAAGAAACAAAAGTTCAGAGAAGGAAAAATTAAATAATTCATTTTCATATAAACAACATTCTTTAAATTTAAAAAAGAAAATAAATTTAATAAATTTAGAAAAAAAACAAATTTCAAAAAGTCATATGAATAGTATAATATTAGAAGAGCAAAAACTAAGAGAAGATAAAGCAATTTTAGAAGCATATTATGCAAAAAAATTATCTTTAGAAAAAATAGACCAAGAAAGTAGATTTTTATTTGAAGATGATGAAGAAGATAATTCAATTTATATTCCAAAAAATATTCATGATAAGGAAACTACTGCTGAAGAAGAAGAAAAAAATTTAAATGAACAACAAAAAAAAATGTTAAATATAATTGATAGTTATTTTTCTAGATCAAGACTACAAATTTTAGAAGCTTCTTATGAAAATAAAATGATTGATGTTAAAATATTAATGTATGATTTTCATATTTTAAGTGAAAAAATTAATAGAATGAAAGAATATTTTCAACCTTTTATTATTACTAAAATTGAAAAATATTATAAACCAAGAAATTGTAAAAATGAATATGAATTAAAATCTTACCCTCATAGTAAAGAAAAAAGAAAAAATAATAATCATGTTATTTCTACTTTTTTTCTTCCTAAAGTTAGTATTAGTATTGATAAAAAAAATAATGTAAGAAATAAATCTAATAAAAATAAAAGTTATAATATGAAAAAGGAACATAAAATTATTGGAAGTTTATCTAATATTAAAAGTTTTAGATTTGAAAGAAAAAAAAAAACGATTTTGCAAAATATTTTTGAAAGTAATTCTTCTTCTTCAGTAAATATAAATGAAGTTAAAGATAATAAAAATATGTTTTTTTCACAAGGAAAGAAAGATAAATCCAAACCAAAAATAAAAAAATCAAATTCATTTTTTAATGATATTTAATAATAAAAATATTTTTGAAAAAATATTCTATTTTTTAAATAATGAATTAAAGAAACATCCTTTAAGGAATATAAATAAAATATTTAGACAAATATTTATTAAAGAATGTATAAATATAATTCAAATAAAAATTTTAAGATTAAATAATTCAAAAAAAAAAGAAAAAGAAATCCTAATTCAAAAAGAAAACAAATTACAAGAATTTTTAAAAAACTATTTATAACAAATCTTTTAAAAAATTTATATTTCTTTTTTAATTAAAAAATTGATTTTTTTCAATTAATTTTATTAAATTATATTTTCTAATCAAATAGTGGTTGATCATAATTAACATTAATTGACAATATAACAGAATTTTTATCATCAGGATCTTCCTTTCTAATAATAATACCTTCTTTTTCAATTAATCTTTCAAGAACATCATTTAAAGTAACACTTAATTTTTCAGCTTCATTTTCTGTACTTAAAACTTCAAATTTATCTTCAATATATTTACCAATAATTGCAGTCGGAGTAACTTTAATATTGTTGTCTTCTAATTGTTTAATAATATATAAAATTCCAGTTTTCATTTTTTCAAATTCTTCGCCTGAAATTTTCATATTTTCTTTTTTTCTTTTTTCTTCTGCATATTCTTTTTCAAAATCTAAATCAACATCTTTTTGATCAACTTTAATTATACTAGTTTTCAATAATCTAGAAGCTTCTTTAACAAACAAAGGAGTAATTTCTTCACATAAATGAACTTTAGCAATAGCTTCACTTAATCTAATTAAACTTTCTAATTGTCTAACTGTAATTCTATATGAAGTTTTTTGGAAAGAAATATCACTTTCTCTTAATTTCTTATATTCACTTCTTAAAGTTTCAGCAGCTTCTTTTGTAAATCTTGGTTTAAAATGTCTAGCATATCTAATATATAATGAAGTATCTTTTTGAGAATAAATAAAAGTATTATTCTCATCATCATTCGTAGTTTTTTTTTTTTTGTAAATTCATAATATAAGAAGCAATTTCATAATCATTATATTCATTTCTTTCATCAACAATAACAAAAAATAAATCAAATCTGCTCATAATAGGAGCACTAATATCAATGTTAACATTAAGTGGTTTAGTTTTATCATATCTTCCAAAAACAGGATTTGCAGCAGCTAAAATAGAAGTTCTAGTCATTAAAGTAGCATGAATACCAGCTTTAGCAATACTAATAGTTTGTTGTTCCATACTTTCATGAATAGCTACTTGATCCTTTAAATCCATTTTATCAAATTCATCTATACAACAAATACCATTATCAGCTAACATTAATGCTCCTACTTCAATGCAAAATTCACCAGTTTCTGCATCCTTCACTACTCCTGCTGTGAGACCTGCAGCTGAGGACCCCTTCCCACTCGTGTATACAGATCGAGGAACCAGGTCACAGACGTATTTCAGGAATTGACTTTTTGCAGTTGATGGATCTCCTACTAAACATATATTTATGTCTCCACGAAGTTTTATCCCTTCTAAGGTCTGCTTGTTAACTCCTCCACATAACATTAATAATATTCCCTTTTTTACTTCCTCTTGTCCATAGACGTTTGGAGCTATTGATTTTGATAAATTTGAGTATATTGAAATGTCACCTTTCATTTTTAAGATAATGTCAATGTCTTTATTTGTGAAATTTTCTTTCAATTCATTTCCTTTATCATCATATACATCATTAATTGTTTTTTCAGTATCCTTTTCACTAATAACAATATTATTTGCAATAAAAATTAATTTATAACTCATATCTTTAATACCTAAATTTTTCAAACCTGAAATTCCTTCTCCAATTTTTTGTTCTTCTCTTTTAACAACATCTCTTTTAACTTGTTGTTGAACTTTTTCTCCAGGTTTACTTAAAGCCATAATATCAGGAACAACAATAATATTACCAATAAAATTAACTTTATCTCCAGGTTTAACTTTTTCAACTAATTCTCCTCTTAAAATAACATCAATACTTCTAGGCATACTTCCAGTAGGAATATCTTTTGGATTTTCTTGTACTCTTAATTTTTGCCAATCATTAAATTTACTAGAATCTTCAATTAATTTCCATTTAGTATGATTATTACAATTTTTATTAGAGCAAATTTTGGGTTCAGTAAATCTAAATTGTTGTTCTATTCCAAAAACAATAGCACCACACATTTTACATTCAAAAGTACCTTTAATTAATTCAGGTTTAACATCAGAACTTCTAGTTATAGTCCCATATATTTGAATTAATTGACCAAGTAAACTAACTCTTAATTCTCTAATATTTCTTCTATTAGATATATTTGTAAAAGCAACTCTGAAATTTCTTCCTTTTGCCCATTCTGGATCAGTATTATTTAAAAAGAAATCTGAGACTGCTTTATTTAACGCTGGTTCAAAACGATAAAAATGAGTAATTATATGTGTATAATAAAATAATTCTGTATCAAAATCTTTAAAATGATCTAAATTAACTGTTAATACTGTTTTATTTTGTATTTGACAATTTTTTGCTTGAAGCTGATATATAAATACTTCTTCTTTATCTATTTCCATTTTTTGCTCATCTGGAAGTGAGGAATAATCTTCTGTTGTTGGTATTGTTTTAAAACTATATTATTTAAATGTTATTTTTTTTATTTTACTTTGTCAGGAAATCTAAAAAGGTTTTCGATATATTTTCTGATATGTCGTCTTTGGCTTGAAGAGTAATTGGTTGTTCCATTTTATTTTTTTATTTTTGCGCTCTTTTTATTTTATTTTTATTTAATATTATAATATTTTTATACAGGGTTAGATTAGTTTATGATATTTTATTTTTTTTGGAAGGACAAATTTTGGAAAAGTTTATTGATATTTTTTGAGGTTCAAGATGAGAAATGGTATTTTATTATATATTTGTTGAATTATATTTATTTCTTTGTTTCAGAGAAATTTTTATTTATTAATTTTTTAAATTTTTTCTCGGATAATTTGCAATTATTATTCTTATTAAAATATATTTATTATTTAATAATTATATAATTTATATTATTCTTAAATAAATTTGATATTATTTTTCTATTAATGATTAAGGAAGAAATAAAAGACAATGAAAATGAAAAAGATTTAAAAGAAAATAATGAAGAAAATTCTTCATTAATTTTAGAAAATGAATTAGTAATAGAAAATGAAGATGAACCAAGTGAAAATTATTCTTTTCTAGATTTTATAAATTATTTAGAATCTTATCAACCAAGAAATATTGATAAATTTGAAAATACAGAAATTAAAGAATCTTTAATCACAGAGGCAAATGAAAATCGAATTATAAAAACAGAATTAGTTCAAATTAATTCTGAAGTAATATTTTTTTTAATTTTTTATAATAGAATCCTTTAGATATTCTGGATCCAAAATATCAAAATGAAAGTTATGATATTTCCTTATTTTCAAATGAAATTAATTTTTTTTCTGAAATTTCTTCTACTGAAGAAGCATTCATGGAAATTATAGAAAAAAGAGAAAAATTAGAACTTATTAAAAAAGTATTAAATTATTATACGGATTTTGTCATTAAAAGAAAATTTAAAAATATTATTGATGGAATTGGTGATGTTGAGGATTTAAAAAAAAGAGTAAATGAATCTCAAGAAGAAATTACAAAAAAAAAAAATATTTTAAATATGATTAAAAAAAAAGGAATTTTAACTACATCTAAAGTATTTTTAAAAAAAACAAAACAAAAAAATATAAAATCAATGTTATCATTTGTAAAACAATATATAAAAAGTAATTATGAACAAATTAAAGTTTTAAATGAAACTAATAAAAGATTATATTCAGATTATTTAAATAATTTAAATGTACAAGAACAAATAAGTAAAATTTATCAAGAAAATCCGAAATTTCATGTTTTTAGTGTAATGAAAAATTATTTGATAGAAAAAAATAATGAATTTTTAAATGATTTTGAATTAGACTTTTCAACAATATTTATGGAAAGAAAAGATAATTTCTATGAATTATATAGTTTACAAATAATTGCAATTAAAGATAATAATTTAAGAAATATTGATAATTTCATGAAGAAATTAAAAGATAGTTTTAAATTTAGAATTAAAAAAATATTATTTGATACTTTTTATTTCAATTGTGAAAATAAGGATAGTTTTGATATGGATAATTTAAGAAAAATCAAAGATATAGTTAAATTACAATTTAATGAATATAACTTTACAGATGGAATAAAACAAACAATTTTAAAATTAAAGAATTTAGCAGAAATATATTTATTTTATGCAAATAACCAAGAAAATTTAAAGTATTTATTTTTTTATTTTTACTATAGTTAGAACGTTAGAAGCTAAAAAATTAAGAGAAACAATTTCAAATTCAAAAAATGAATTTTATGAAATTATAGAAAAAAAGCTTTCCAAAATTGTGACTTACTCATATTCTACTATCAGAGAATTTTCATCAAAAAAAAATATATTAATGTTATTAGATTATTATTGTCTCTTTGGTGAGTTATTAAAACATATATTTAATGTAGGTTATTCTAAATTCATGGTTTTAGCAATGAAAAATTTATTAATGGAAATAATTAAATATGATAATGTAAGAAATATCAAAAAAATAGGTGTTTTATTAAGTGGAGATTTATGGGAAAAAACAGATTTAGATGAAAGTCTAAATATGTTTACTTTTGAAAAAATAGAAGAAAGAACTCCCTTTTATTTAAAAAATTTTTTAACAGTAATTAATGATGTTAAATCAATAGTTAATAAAGACAATATTGAAAATATATTTAATAGAGTTTTTTTAAGTCCAGTTAGTATAAATAGAAAAAATAGTATAAATAATTCAATACATTTTAATTTAGATGGAATTGATAATGATTATAAAACTTTACCTTTATTATCTAAACCATTAAATTTTAAGGAATTAATTGTTACCTCATCCTTTATAGGAATGTTGAGAGGTTTAATTGATTTATTAATTGATATTTTATTTTTTGATTCCTTAACCTATGAAATTTTTTTCCAAATTTTTACTTTATTTGATTATTTTATATACGCTTCAATTAATATGTTTATAATTGACAGAAACTATTTAAATGGTTTAATTTCTACTATTCATTTTGAAGATAAAACTAAAATTGAATATTATTCTGACATTACATCTTATCAACAAAAATATGGTTATTTAAGATATTTTTTAATTAATGCAAAAGAAAAAATAGAAGAAATATTTAAAAAAGAGAAATTAAATCCTGAAATTTATTTACCAAAATTAACAAAAAATTTTTTCGACAATAGAAATAAATATACCAAATCAAATTATGTTAAAATAATGTTATGGGTAAATACTCTTAAATCATTATATAAAATATTAAAAAGATATTCTCATTATACAAAAAAAATAGATTTAGATTTCCAAAGAGATTTTATAATAGAAGAAATAGAAAAATATAAAAAAATAATTTATGAAATTCAATACTTTTTCTATATGAAAATAGCAAGTGAAATAATAGAAATGAAACCAATAAGAGAAATGATTTTAATATATAATTGGACTCCTCCAAAAGAAGAAGCAGAAACATTATTATTTGAATCATCAACTTATGTAAATAAAACATTGGCACAATTGAAAACTGTTTATGATAATATAAAAAGTAAATTGAATAATTTCCCTCAAAAAATTCAAAATTCCCTTATTATTGCTTGTATTAAATTTATTGTTGGAAATATTCAAGATTCTTATTCTAATATTAAAAAATGTAATACTACAGGAAGAAGTATTATGTTGAAGGATTTAAAATTTTTAAAACAAGGTTTTGAAGATACAATTAATAAAAAATGGGGATACAAAATCAACATTTCTGAATATTTTGATATTATTTTTAACTATGTAAATTCTTGGTATTATGATAAGAATGAATTGGAAAAATTTATTTTTGATAATGTAAGTTATATTTTTAATTTTATTTTTAGAAATTGCAATATAAATATTATTTAGGAATTATTAATACTAGTCCGACTATCAATGAATTATCAAGAAAAGAAAAAAAAGAATTTTTTCAGAATATCGAGGAAAAATATTGGGTTATGTTTAAAGAAATTATTGAAAGTATTCAAGATTTATAATAATATTAAAATAAACTTAAATATTCAATAAATTATTTAAAATAAAATTAAATATATGGTACAAATTATTTCTCAATATTAAATTAACAAATATTTAATATGAAAAAAAATTAAATATTTACTAATAAATTCTAATTTTAGATCCATTTACATTTATTTCATATTATAATAATTGAAAAATAAATTAATTGAATAATCGTAAATAAAAAAAAAGCAAAAACTGTATTAAATTTATAAAAAATTATTCTTTATAATATTTAATAAATATTCTTAAGAAAGAAAATGATTACCAAAAATAAAAATGTTTTAAGTTCAGTTAGACATAAAATTTCCCCTTTTTCTCAGCTTTTATTATTATTTAGTTTTTCAGTTACTAAATCTCCTTTATTTATATTTTTAACAATAGTACCAAAATACATTCCAGTAATCATAATAACTTCTCATTTTACATGGAAATTAAATGAAGAAACTAAAAATAATTTTTATTTCAGTTATCATTTAAGAAAAATAGAATTAATAAATATTCTTCCAAAATTAACAATGACTTCTTTTTATTATATTTCAATAATATCTTTTCTGATTGAATTAGGTTTCTTTTATTATTTAGTAAAATATTATTTAATAATAAAAAAAAAAAAAGGAAATACAATAGTATTACATTGGTATCCAAAATTTATGTTTTATATAAATACTGTTTTTTCTCAATATTTAGTTGAATTTTATTCTTTTACATTTATTCTTTTTGTAAAAGATAAATTAACTTTACCAACAAATTCAATTTACAAAGATTATGCTAAAGTTCCTATAATAACTTCAAATAAAAATTATAATAATATTTTAGTTGGTGTTATCGCAGTTATCCATGCAGGTTTTCTTGTTATTATAAATTTATTTACTTTTTATAGTTTTGTTATTATTAACTCATCTTTTAGAACAACAGTTCCAACTCTTAGAATGACTCATTTATATAGATTTTATTTTTTTGTTTTTTTCACAGATTTATCTCTTATTGAATATTATGAAATATTCTTAACTGATAATGGAAGATTTAAATTTAATTGTGTTTTACATGGTTCTCTTTTTCTTATTTTTTTGATAGATATAATCACTAATGTGCGAACATATGAAGAAAATAATTTTTTCTTTTTTTTAATGAGATTTCTAAATAATTTTAATTTAGTTTCAATAGTATTTGAATTTATTTCAACAATGAAAGACTTCCATTTTTCAGTAAAAGAAACATATATATTTTTTTTTTTTAAAATGTTTCTCACTGCATCAACATTATATTGTTTAATATATATTAGGTCACAATTTATGTTAAATTTATCAAAAACATATTTATTTGATACATTAGATGAAAGTAAATTAACTCAAGTATTAGAATGTTTTAATTATTTATTAGATGCTTTAATAGATATTAAAACTGGAAGAAGTAATGCAAATGAAGTGATTAATGTAATTATTATGCATCAAAAAAAATGTAATAATGAACAATGTAAATGTAAAGAAATTCAACCAATTCCAATTTGTGGAATTGAAAAAAATGCTGAATTTACAAATCAATTAATTAGAGGATTTGGTTTTTTAATGGAAACTTGTTTTGCAAATGGAAATTCATATATTCATATACCATATACCTTATTTTTATCTGAATATTTTTTCCATGTGAAAGAAAATTTAATTCTGGCTTATTCTCTTCTTCAAAGTTGTTTAAGTCAAAATATTGCGAAAATGGATTTTATACAAGCTTTTGAATTATTTAATTTCATTAATTTTTATCATCAAATGTTTAGAAAAAAATTTAGAAATTCATCTTCAGCAGGAAAATTTTATAAAATATTTGATAGTATATTTGAAAGAATGGAGTTTAATAGAAATATAGTAAATTATTGTACAACATTTGATAATTTAATAGGAACAAAAATGAGTTTTGAAAATTCATTAAAATTTCAAACTGATCCAGACACAAATGAAATATTATCTATAGATTCAATATTTTTAAAAAGAGAAATAATATTAGAAACAATCAAAAAATTAACAGAAATGAGTAAAGTATCAAAGACAATAAAAAAAAATTTGATCATATATTCAAGTGAAAGAAAAGGAACAGAATTTTATTATTTAACATTCTTATTTTATTCAATATTTTATAATAAAATTCCTCCAGAAATATTAAAAACATTTGATAATATATCTTCAGGAACAGGAAGTTTCAAAGGATTAGATTATGAAGATATGTCTCAAAAATTTAATAAATTTGTTGATAAATATATTTTATCAGAAAGTGCAATGAATCAATTAATAATTAAATTCTCAAAGGGAATAAAAATAAAATATTGTTCTTCAAATTTTTGTAATCAATTAGGTTTTGTTCAGTCATCAATATTAGGAGAAGATTTTTCAAATATATTTCCTAAAAGTTTAAGAAGAAGCCATACAAGAGCTATGTTACATTATTTAATGGTAGGACAACATTATTTTATGCAAAAAAGTACATATATATTTGATGCAAATGAACATTCTATGCCTTGTGAAATTAGAGCTGGAGCTTTACCTCATTTTGGTAAAAGTTTAATGATGATATTACAAGTTATGATTAAGAAAAATAAAACTTGGTCTTTTA
>JAEEGL010989050.1_pt1 | contig 12498 bp, 12 predicted proteins | sample 9134231 | NCBI WGS metagenome assembly JAEEGL01 (sample SAMN16246548, study PRJNA631951) | gut metagenome | biome: gut microbiome; feature: rumen; material: fiber-attached | host: Bos | place: Iran: Karaj | collected 2018-10
CACGAACGCATACACACGGCGCAGCAGCGCGAGATGTTGTATGTGTTTTTCTATTTGGCTTATTTCTTCGAGTGGATGGTGCGCCTGCCCATGCGTGGCAATGCTTACAGCAACATCTCGTTTGAGCGCGAGGCCTATGCCCACCAGAAGGATCCCGGCTACCTGCGCCGCCGGCGCCTGTATGCCTGGCGCCGTTACGTCCGCCGCCCGTCTGGACGTAAAATCAAGCGACAGTAAAACACTAACCAAACAATATGATGATAAAAAGAACATTCTTCTCAATACTGCTGGCTCTTGCCGCGACATTGCCTCTCATGGCAGATACTGCCCAGGAAGCGGTGGATAAATTTGTCTCACACAGTTCATTGCGTTATGCCTCGGTGGGCGTTACCGTCGTGGACCTGGATTCCGCCAAGACCATTGCCGGTTTCCGTCAGGACCAGGCCAATATCACCGCCTCGACGATGAAGACCGTCGTTTCATCGGCAGCATTGGGGCTGATGGGACCGCACTTCCGCTTCGAGACACCCGTCTATCTTGACGGTGAGGTGGCAGACAGCAGTTTTAGGGGTAATATCGTGATCCGCGGCTTGGGAGACCCCACGCTGGGCTCGGTATATTTGGCCAATCAGGCAAATATCGTTGACGAGATTATCAGCGCGCTGCGAGCACGTGGCATCACCCGTGTCGAGGGCACGATCATCGGCGACGATACTTATTACGGCTATCCTTACTATCACAACGAGTGGGAAATGGAAGATTTGGCCTATGACTACGGCGCCGCTGTTCATGCGCTGAATTTCCATGACAACCTGATGAAGGTAGGGTTCACCCTCGACTCGCGTGGCCGCTTGTCGCAGTCATCGGTCAACCCTCCGGTGCCCGGCTTGAAAATCATCAGCCGCTGCCGTCCTTATCGTGGCCGCAACAACGTGACACCTTACTTGGATTACAGCGTTCCCGCCCTGGTGCTTACGGGCAACTCGTCATCCAAGTCTTACCGCGGCTCCTATGCCAATCCCACGCCGGCACCCATGCTGGTCGATAGCGTTGAGCGCGCCTTGCGGCACAACGGAATCAACTATGAATACTATGCCACTGCGCGTGATGAACTCAACCATGCCGAGCGCACCCTGCTGGTATTGCACAAGTCACCCGAGTTGACTGAAATCATCACCTCGTTGCTGGACCGCAGCGACAACATGTTTGCCCATGCCTTGCTGCGTGCTATCGGTGCTCGTGAATGGGAGTTGAGGGGGGATGAGAGCATGCCCGACAGTCTGGATTACATCGGAGTGGATGCCGTCAAGCGCTGGCTGGAACAGCAGGGCGTCAATACGGAACCCCTGTTCATGCGTGACGGCAGCGGTCTGGCCAGGGCCAACAAAGCGTCGGTCAACTTCTTTGGCGACATGCTCACGATGATGGCCCACCGAGACTTCGACGGCGTGCGGTTGTGCGACCTCATGCCCACCGCCTCGGACCGCGTTGGCAAGACCCTCGAGAACAACCCGTTGAATCAGCGCATCGTGCTCAAGTCGGGCAGCATGCGTCATGTGCAGTGCTTCGTGGGGTATTATCCCGCCGAGGCGCCGCGCTATGCCTTCGCCGTGCTGGTCAACAACTTCAACTGCTCGCGTGCCAGCATCAAGGACCAGATCGGTACCTTGCTCTGCAATCTTTTCGAGGGTAAATAGTTGGTGTTTCAAAAAAAATACCTAAACTTGCAGGCTAATAGTGAAACAAATCATTGGCGCTTTGGCGTCAATCAACAATAAAACAGACGTTTATGAATATGTCGATAGAGAAAATGCTCTCTCATGTGTATGAGATTGAAGGGTTGATGCTCGTTACCCGCCGACTGGGTGAGGAGAACACGCCCGAGGTCATTACCAATAAGATACAGCGCAAGGTGCGAGAGTTGGCCGAGATGTGCGGCGTGGAACCGATGCCGCAGCCGGCTCCCGAGCCTGTGACTGACGATGCACAGGCTCCCGCTCCGCAACCCGAACTGGAGCCCGAGACCGAGGATGCTGCCGCTCCTGAGCACCTGCCCGAGGAGGACTATGATGCCGATGAGACCTGGCAGCATGACAATGGCGAGGAGTTCAAGGAGGTCTTCTCATTGGACTATGAGGAGCCCAAGCATGAGGAAACAGTGCCTAACGAGGTTCCTGTCGCCGACCGTGAGCCGGATGACGACATCAGCGTCGAGTTTATTGAGGCCGAGGATGAGGAAGAGCAGGTTGCGCCCATGACGCCGCCCGCCTTCACCCCCGAACCCACGCCCCCCGCTTTCCAGCCTGCCGCCGAGGCTCCTGCAGCCCCTGCTTCCGAGGTGGTCAATGATGAGCCGGTTCCCGAGCCTGATCCTGAACTGCTTCCCGAGGCCGAGGACGAGCCCGACATCAGCGTCGAGTTCATTGAGGCCGAGGACGACATCGTCCCCGAGCCCGAGGATGAGATGCCCGTGCCTCCTGTGCCCACCGAGTTCCCCGAGGCGGAGGAAGAGGAGACTGCTCAGCCCCTGCGTGTCGATGAGAAACTGCAGCGCCACTTGTCCAAGGACATCCGCAAGGCAATCTCGTTGAATGACCGCTTCCGTTTCCAGCGCGAGTTGTTTGCCGGTAGCGCCAGTGCGATGAACACGGCCATCGAGCACATCGAGATGATGAACAGTTACGGCAACGCTGAACTCTACTTTTACAGCCAACTCAACTGGGACCGTGAGAACGAGGTGGTGCAGGACTTCATGAACATTGTCCGTAACCATTTCCAGAAATAACCGTTAATGTGCTGCGATGGCTGGCAAGTTATATATCGTGCCCACTCCGGTCGGTAACCTTGACGACATGACACCTCGCGCTATCGAGGTGCTCAAGTCGGTGGATACCATCCTTGCCGAGGACACCCGCACCAGCGGCGTGTTGCTCAAGCACTTCGGCATTGCCACGCCCATGCGCAGCCACCACAAGTTCAACGAGCATGAGGCGGTCAACGCCGTGGTCACCCAGTTGCTGGGTGGTGCGGTGATGGCCCTCATCAGTGATGCGGGCACGCCAGGCATCAGCGACCCGGGCTTCCTGCTCTCGCGCGAGTGCAGGCGTCAGGGCGTTGAGGTCGAGACCTTGCCTGGGGCTACGGCCTTTGTCCCGGCACTGGTCAATTCGGGGCTTCCCTGCGACCGCTTTGTCTTTGTGGGTTTCTTGCCGCCCAAGAAGGGCCGTTCTACGCTCCTCGACGACCTCAAGGGGCAGCCGCTGACCATGGTGTTCTATGAGTCGCCCGTGCGCCTGTTGAAGACGCTGCAGCAGTTTGCTCAAGTGTTCGGTGGCGACCGTGAGGCCAGTGTGGTGCGCGAGATCAGCAAACTCCATAACACGACGCACAACGGCACCCTTGACGAGTTGGTCGCTTATTTCACCGAAACGGCGCCGCGAGGCGAGATTGTGGTCGTAGTCGCCGGATGTCCGCCTGCAGCGACTGCCAAGGTGGATAAGTATGCCGCCTTCAAAGGCAAGAACGCAAGGGTCTAAGTGTCCTCGTGGATATTGACCGGCATAAAAGAGATAGAAAACAATTAAATCCAGATAGGTATGAAAAAGATTCTTTATTTCGTGTGGTTGATGGCTCTCCTGGCCGTGTTGCCGTCATGTGAGGGCAGCGGCAAGGCCGAGAAAGAGGCCATGCGCAAAGATTCCATCAACGCCGTCCTGCAGGATTCCATCAACACCGCCAACGCCGAGAGAGACAGCCTCATGCAACTGATGGCTGACATCTCTGAAGGCATGACTCAGATCAAGGAGATGGAAGATATCGTCTCGGTGGACAACCTGAGTGTGGAAACCCCCGACCGCAAGAAACAACTGCGCAACGATATCGTTCTCATCCAGCAGGCCATCAACAAGCACAAGGCACAATTGGCCGAACTGGAGAAACGTCTGAAGCAGTCGACCAATTACAACCGTGGCATGCAGGAAATGATTGACAACCTCAAGCGCCAACTCGATGCCCAGCAGAAGGATATCGACAAGTTGACCGAGCAGTTGGCAGCCGCCCACATCCAGATCAAGAACCTGAATCAGAGTGTGGACTCGCTCAACACCGTCAACAAGGTGGTTGTCAAGGAGAAGGAGGAGGCACAGCAGGAAACCAAGGTCCTCACTAACGAGGTCACCAACCTCAATGCGTGCTATTACGTAATCGGTTCCAAGAAAGAACTCAAGAAAAACAAGATTATCGAGAGCGGTTTCTTGCGCAAGACCAAGATTCTGGAGGGTGACTTCGAGATGTCTTATTTCACCAAGGCTGACCGCCGCACCCTCAGTGAAATCCCCTTGCACAGCAAGAAGGCCGAACTGATGACCAATCATCCCAAAGACTCCTATGAGATTGTGGAGCACGGTAATGTCAAGACCCTGCACATCCTGAATGCCGCACGTTTTTGGGAAAAGAGCAATTTCCTTGTTATCAAGGTCGATTAGGTCTTGAGAGGTGGTCAAGTGAGATGAAAATCGTCCTGGCGTTTGACAAATTCAAGGGCTCTGTAACGGCCCGACAACTTAATGAGGCCGCGCAAGACAGTTTGCGCGGTCTCGGTGATATTACGGCAGTGTGTGTGCCTGTGGCCGATGGCGGCGACGGCACCACCGCGGTGCTGGCCGCTACACGCGAGGGGCAATGGGTGACGGTGCCCACGATGGGTCCCTTGCTGCAGTTGGACCCTGTTGCGGCTCGCTATTTCTTGGATGACGACGGCACGGCATTGATTGAGGTGGCTGCTGCCAGCGGGTTGGCGCTGTTGCCTGACGGGCAACGCGACGTGATGCGGGCCACGACCTTGGGAACGGGGCTGCTGATGCGTGACGCGATGGAGCGGGGGAGCCGTGACATCGTGCTGGGCTTGGGCGGCTCGGCGACCTGTGACGCGGCCATGGGAATCATGTGCGCCTTAGGGGCGGAGTTTCTCGATGCCGATGGCCATCACCTCTATCCCAGCGGCGAATCGCTGGAGCATATTGCCCATATCGGGACACAGGGTATCCCGCAGGCCGTGCGGGACTGCCGCTTCACGTTGCTGACCGACGTGGATAACCCCTTGTGCGGGGAACGCGGCTCGGCACGGATCTTCGGGCCACAGAAGGGAGCCTCTCCCGAGCAGGTAGAACGCCTCGAGTGCGGCATGGCTCATGTGGCTGCGATTGTGGGAGAAGAAATAGCCAACCGTCCCGGTTGCGGTGCCGCAGGAGGCATCCCCGCACTGATGATGCACTTGCTCGACTGTGAACTCTTGCCCGGAGGACCTTATGTGTTGGAACGCACCGGCTTGCGGGAGGCACTCGATGGTGCCGACCTGGTCATCACCGGCGAGGGACGCCTCGATAGCCAGACGCTGATGGGCAAGGGGCCCGGCTGTGTCATCGCGATGGCGCGTGAACGTGGCATCCCCGTGGCTGCCGTCTGCGGCTCAATAGCCCCTGACTTTGACCCTGCCGCCGCAGGACTCGTCAGTGCCGTAGCCGTGAGCGACGGCTTGCCCCCCGACCTGGCTATGGACCCCGCTGGCACCCTCATGCGCGTCGCCAACGCCGTCCACGACCTCCTCGCCACTAAAAGATAAAAATCATTAGTGTGTCTGGTAATTATCGCAATTGTCATTGTAAGGCGTTGATTAATAATTATTTAACAATAAGATGGTCCTGACGGGTTCACCTTTGGCATGACGTAGGGCCTCGCCTTGGCGTGGCCGCAATGAGTCATGTAGTTGATTTAACGCAGATTACGCGAATTGCGCTGATTTTTTAGCGATAATCAGCAAAATCAGCGTTTTTATTGAGAAAAAGAGCGGCCACGCCAAGGCGAGGCCCTACTTCCCTTTATATATTAAAGGACAACAATGGATAAGAATCTAAGAGGTAGATGTTGGCCCCTGTGACTGAATGTCGCGACTATAACCGTGCTTCGCACGGGAAATTAGAAGAAAATTAAATCTTAAATACAATTTGTTCAATTTCCCGCCCGCAGGGCGGTAAATATAGCCATATTGTTCGTTGGGTAACAAAGAAAAAGGCAAGGCTCCGACGCGATGCGTCAGGGTCTTGCCTTGTAAATGTCCCGCCTCTGTCAGGTGATCAGAATTTCATGTAGAGGCGGCGGTTGCGGCCGGGGCGGTGGCTCACGTGGATCCAGCGGCAGCCTTTCTCGTCGATGCACTGGTCAACGGGCAGGTCCAGTTGCTTGATGAGTGCCAGCAGGCGGCGGTTGCCGGTGCGTGTGCCCACGGTGATGTCGGCAGCCTCTCCGCGCTGGTGCTGGCTTGTGGGGGTGCCGCCCACCATGCGGTTCAACTCGGGGCAGCGGTAGCCGCTGTTGACGTGGATGGGACCGCCCCACGCCTCGCGCAGCGGATCGAGCACATTGTCCACCAGGGCGTGCAGCGCGGCGATGGCATTGGCGGGAGGCCTGTTGTCGATGCCTAGGCGGAGCGCGGTGTCGGAGCGCGTCAACTCGTTGATGGTGAAGTGCTTCATCGTGACGTGATGCGCATGTGCGCCTTGGGGTAGCGCAGTACCAGGCACGAGGCTTCGGTCATCACCAGCGCGTCAACATTGCGCACACCGCTCTTCTTGAGGTTGAGTTGCTCGGTGCTGAAGGGGATGTGGGTGTACTTCTGCATATACTCCGGGTCGATGACAATGCCGTCGTTGGACATGCCCACCTCGTCAAACACCTCGCTCAACAGCACATACAGGCAGCCGAACTTCGACCTCAACTCGGTGAAATCGATACCCCATTTGCTCACATGCTGGCCGGCGGTGATGACACGCGTGTAGTCGAGTTTGCTGATCTTGCTGATGAGGCGGCTGCCGCCGATGAGGATTTTGCGCTTGCTGCCCGAGTTACCAGTGAAGGCGTCGCGCATCAGGTCCACCATCTTGGCCTCGGTAAGTTCAGTCAGCGCCTCGAGGTAGAATTCCTTGCCCGCCTGGTTCCAGATGCCGCCGGTGAAATAGACATACTCTTTCTTGGTGGCATCCCACATCTGGCGTGCCACGCCGAAGAGGTAGGACTTCTCCATTCCCATGCGCATGTCATAGACCGCGGCCTCCTCCTGGTCGCTCATCGTCCAGCCCACCTCCTTGTTGGACAGGCGCTGCAGTGTGGACTGTTCAACCTGCATTTTAAATATCTGGCAGAGGTTACGGCTCTTCTTGGGCAGGGACTCGAATTGCGGGGATTGCACGTCGAGTTCGCTGGCGGCGCGTCCCATGCGCACAAGCGTCGTCCCCGACACGATTTCGGGGAAGCAGTTCTTCACACCGTTGATGGTGGGGCCATTAACAGCCATCACGGTCACGCCGTTGGCGTCGCGGTTGATGACATAGAGCATCAGGTCCTGGCTGCTCTCGGTCTCTCCGTCGGCCTCATAGCCTGAGGTGTTCTGCACGAGAATCGTGTCGGTGGGATCAAAAATCTCGTTCTTATTGGTGTTGATGGTCACCATGGGGGAGTCATCGCCGGCTTGGGGTGAGGACTCATGCACGCTGACCGTCAGTTTGGTCGTGGTGGGTTTGGTGTCCACACTGTAATAATCGACGACCATGCTGCCGGCATGTTTGCTGCCGCCGTAGCGCGAGATTTGGTCGATCGGCGTCGACATCGGACGGATTTTCACGATTTGCTGGTCAATCTCGTTCAGCAGCAGGTCGGGAGATCCCTCACGGGTGAGGTCGGTGGTCAACGGCCCGTCAACGACGTGCTTGCCGTCTTCGATGCCTCCGATGAGCATGCCCACAGCCAGTGTGGCGCTTGCGCCTCCTCCTGTGAGACACGAGGCGAGAATGGCAATCAAAATCATCGTGATGATAAAAATCACTAACTTCTTGTGGCGGCGCATCCAGCGCACCGCTTGGGTAAAACTGTTGATGTTCATGGTTTTAAATTTTTGGTTTTAAACTGTGTGTTTTTTTGAGTTAGGTAGTAAAACGAATATGGATGCCAACTCCTAACTCCTAATTTCTAATTTCTAATTTCTAATTTCTAATTCCTAACTCCTAATTCATCAATCCCAGATGCTGCGACGGCAGTAGCGGGGAAAGACGGGTGTGGCTTGTATCTCCTCCTCGTCTTGAGGTTGCTGATGCAGGACGGCTTCGATCTTCTCGTTGCGGCCGCGCAGGTAGCCGGCGGCATCAGCGTTCTGTACGTCTTCATCGTGAGTGAGGCCTCGCGCCAGGGTGGCGAGCAGTGCTTCAGTAACGGCATTGGTCGCGATGCCGGCAGTGAGTTCCTGCAACTTGTGCTTTGACTCCTCGTCAAGTTCCATGACCTCAATCCTGTCGGCAAGGGTGGGGGAGGTGCCCTGCTCTTGTGGTTGCGGTTCCTGTTGTTCTTCACTCGGTCGAAAGGGCGGTGGCGTGACCACCGGCGCCACCTGCTGTGGCTGTTCCAGTTGTTCTTGTTCGTTGTTCATGGCATTGATAGGTTTTAAAATAAATGTGAATACGGATGTTTCAGGAGGAAACTAAAAGAAAACAAATTTTAATTAATAATTTGGTCAATTTCCCGCCCGCAGGGCGGTTAATACTAGCGCTGACTCAAATGTGATTCCAGTCCCTTAATTAAAGTGAATATGGATTATTGTAAGGCATCAGGCTCCGGACACAGTTGTGCGATTTTGCGGTCGCGCTGGCGGCGGAAGGCCTCGAAGGTCTCAAACACGTCACTCAGGGCAATGCTCGCGTTCTCGCTTTGCAGTTGGTAGGCATTGGCGCTGTTCACGGTCGGGTCTTTGCCTTGCAGGGCGCCGCTCACGCCGCTGATTTCCTCAAACAGTTTCATCTGCAGTTCAATCATCTGGTAGGCGCCGATGTTGGTGCCGTTGGCACTGATCTGCTCGGGCTTGGCTTCACTGTAGCGGGGATTGTAGGGCAGGAGCCCGTTGGCGCTGGACCAGCAGCGGCGCGCGTCTTCCCAGGTCCATCCGTCAGGCAGGGCGGTCTCGGGAAAGAGCAGCACGCCCTTGGCGCTGGTGCGCATCACCTGATCGAGCAGGGAAATCATGCGGTTGACGTGCTTCTGCGTGTCGATGATGTCCTCGACGACGGCATGCACCTCGCCGTCGGTGAGCGGGTAGAGTTTGATGACAAACGGATGGCTGCCGTGTTTCCAGGGCGAGTCATACTCGGCGAGCAGGTCGCCCATGGGGCTGAACCAGCGGCAGTGCCACACCGTGGCGATGTCCCAGCGAGTGGTGGTGTCGGGTCGGTTTCTCAACCGGCGGCTCGTGGGGGCGGGCTCCACGGTGAGGGTGCCCTCGCGCCGGTTGTGGCACACGATGACTTCACGGCTCTCGAGTGTCCACACCTCGATGGCGCGGCACTTGCCGTCACGGCTGTGCCAGAAGTCGCACCCCAACTGTGAGTCGGCGCCCAGCCTGGTGGTGAAGTCGGCCTGGCGGCTCGCGGCATTGTCGGTGTACAGCCGCCGCACCCATGCGGCCTTGCGCGGATTGCCGTCGGCGACGCGCCGCAGCAGTTGGGCGATGTTCAGGTCATGCAACTGACCGATGAGTTCACAATCCCATGCGCGCGGGTCACACATGGGCCCGATGAACATCTTGTTGACGTTGACGTTCTCCACGGTCACGCGTTCGCTTTCGCCGGGTTTGTGCTGGGGCTCGACGCGCTGGAAGCAGCATCCCGAGATGAGGAATTCCTCGAGGGCGCGGCTGTCGAGTTCGTCAAGTTCATTGGCCTCGGCGACGGCACCCAGCGGCGTTTCCGCTTGATTCATGTCGTGACTGATGTATTGAGACCTGAAGCGTCCCACAATGGTCTTTACCAGTTGTCTGATCAGATTGTTGGTGATGCTCTCGCAGCCCTGGCTGGCCAGGTGCTCGCCCTCGGTCATGACGCAGCCTTGATGGTCCCTCACCAGGTCGCCCCATTGGTCGCCATAGGTGAAGCGCTTGTTCCTGAGCCGTGACTGGCGCAGCCCTGCAGCATTCATCCATGCCTGGTAGGCTGCCCGCAGAACGCGGGTGTGCTGTTCGTTGGTTGTTGGTGTTTTCATGATTTGTGATATGATAATGTTGTTGCCGGCAGTTGCGGTCTGATATCGTGAATCAGGCTCCTGCCTGTTGTCGCTGCAAAATTACACGGCTGCGATGCGCCCTCACCATGTCAAAAAGCACAATGCAAAAAAATTTGATTAATATGCTTGTAAATCAATCATTTTTATTATCTTTGCGCCCGCTAAAAATGAAAAACCTTAATATGGAGAAATTTGCCGCTGCGTTATTAAGTGATTTGCATTCTTTCCTGTTGAAACGTGACGCTGTTGACGAGCGTCTGCCCGAGTGCCCTGATGTGGAGGGTAAGTGGCCCGCCATCGCCGAGGCCTACCTGCCCGACGGCGCCCGCGAGTTTGCAACCTACCCTGTCGCCTCGCTGGGGTGGATGATGTTTATCGCTATGGCTGTCGCCAAGTTCTGGGATACGGATTGGGAACGCTACGACAAGGTGCCTGACCTGTACCTGCTGCTGCGTGACAAGAGGGGGTATGACAACCTGGACGAGTACATCCTCGACGAGGTCCTTGACCTGCACGGTGATGCCGCCGAGCAGTTGCAGACCCTCGTGGGCGATTGTGCCGAGCGCGTGAAGCGTGCCCTCTACGGCCAGGACATCGAGCCGGGCACGGTGGACGCCTTCAAGGCCTATGTCGCTTGCCTGCAGGCGATGTATCAGATGGGGATGGCCATTCAACTCAAGGCCATGGGCTATCACATGACAAAGATTTAGTTTTTTAACGATTATAATAACTGTATTTTCAACTTACAATTAAGAATTTAAAACTCAAGAATATGAAGAAAGTCTTATTGATTAATGGCTCACCTCACGAGAAGGGCAATACCTATTTCGCTCTTAACGAGGCCGCCAAGGCCCTGACTGAAATGGGCTTCAAGACCGAGATAGTGTGGATTGGCACCAAGCCCGTGAGGGGCTGCATCTCATGTGCCGCTTGCGTACACGCCAATGATGGCCACTGCGTTTTTAATGATGACATCTGCAATGAAGTCATCGACAAGATGAACGAGGCCGACGGCCTCATCGTGGGCTCGCCGGTTTACTACGGCACTCCCACGGGCTCGGTGATGAACCTGCTGCACCGCATGTTCTTTGCCGGCGCCAAGGTGTCGGGCAAGCCCGCCGCCGCCGTCACCGTGTGCCGCCGTGGTGGCGCCACCGCAGCCTTCCAGACCCTGCAGATGCCGTTCCAGATGGTGAACATGCCGCTGGTGACCTCACAGTACTGGAACATCGCCTACGGCCGTGAGCCGGGCGAGGTGCGCCTCGATGCCGAGGGCATGCAGACCATGAGGACCATGGCCCAGAACATGGCGTGGATGATTCGCCAGTTGAGCACGGGAACAGCCCCGAAGCCGGAGTACGAACCCTGGCAGGGCACTCACTTCATCCGCTGATGAAAGTTGAACGTGACCCGATGGGACGCGCCATCGCCGACTATCACCGTGATGGCAAGGCGTCACGGCTGCGTGTCTTCTCGCCGATGTTTGACGAGGACGAGATTCCCGTCGACACCCTGTTCAGGCGCTTTGACGACATGCCCGCCGTGGAGCAGGAGGCATTGCGTGCGGCCAGCGGCTCCATCCTCGACGTGGGTGCTGGAGCAGGTTGCCACGCGCTGGCCTTGCAGGCGATGGAGAAACGGGTCACGGCCATCGACATCTCGCCGCTGGCGGTCGAGACGATGCGTGAGCGAGGGGTCAAGGACGTGCTGGAGCAGGACTTCTTCACGCTCGACGGACAGTTCGACACCATCCTGATGCTGATGAACGGCATCGGCATCGTGGGCACGCTCTCGCGCATGGACGCCTTCTTCATGCAGGTGGACCGCCTGCTGGCTCCCGGCGGACAGTTGCTGTGTGACTCCAGCGACATCTGCTACGTGTTTGAGGACGAGGACGGCTTCATCGACCTCACGGGTATCGACGGCTACTATGGCGAATTGACCTACCGGATGCAGTACCGCGACGTCAAGGGAGAGCCGTTCCCCTGGCTCTTTATCGACCCTGAGACCCTGCGCGGGCAGGCAGCCGCCCACGCCTTCCACTGCGACATCCTCGCGCGTGGCTCCCACTACGACTACCTCGCCCGCCTCACCCGCAAGGAATAACAACAACTGAATAGTCTGAAATTTCTGATTGGCGACAAACGGCTTTTAATTGCTTGTTTTGATGCCTGTATCAGATCATTCAGACTATTCAGTTGTTTTGATCAATAGTGCTTTTCATGGTATTGGTTTCAGGGCTTATGGGGCGAGCAGGGCGGCGATGGCGTCGGCGGTGTCGGGATTGTCGGCGAGGAACTGTTTGGCGGCTTCACGGCCCTGGCCCAAGCGCCCGTCCTGCCAACTGAACCACGCGCCGCTCTTCTTGATGATGCCGGCCTCGACACCCATGTCCAGGATTTC
>JAEEGL012879953.1_pt1 | contig 12498 bp, 8 predicted proteins | sample 9134231 | NCBI WGS metagenome assembly JAEEGL01 (sample SAMN16246548, study PRJNA631951) | gut metagenome | biome: gut microbiome; feature: rumen; material: fiber-attached | host: Bos | place: Iran: Karaj | collected 2018-10
CAAACTCTCTGAATGATTCTATATCATGCGCCATAGACGCATCATATCTTCCTTCAGAGCTGTTTCGGCTCTTACTTTTTAGAGTTACTGTTTCAAAAGAATTCTTGGAGTCTTTTGTTGTCTTGTTGTTCAGTTTTCAAGGAGCACCGCTGCCCTGCGACAGCCTGTATATTATATCACTACCCCCCTCTCCCTGTCAATACCTTTTTTGATTTTTTTTTGAGATTTTTTCGGGAAGGAAATCCGCCGCCGAAGGGTCGCCGAAACCTCTTGACAACGCCCTGTGCCGCGCTGTATAATACTGTCAAAGGGACGGCGTCCGCCGTCCGCGATCCCGCGCATATATAACAAAAAGGAGACTTTTGCAGCATGGAGTACAGGGAGTTTCTGCGCGCCGCCTCTTGCGTGACCCCGTCGCCGCGTCAGGCGGCATGGCTTGAGATGGGATTCTATCTCTTCGTGCATTTTACCGTCAACACGTATACGAATCTGGAATGGGGACTGGGCGACGAGCCGGAATCCATCTTCAATCCGACCGAGCTGGACTGTGACGAATGGGTGCGCGCCGCGAAGTCGGCCGGTGCGAAGGGGCTGATCCTCACGGCGAAGCATCACGACGGCTTCTGCCTGTGGCCGAGCAAGTACACGGAGCACTGCGTGAAGAATTCCCCCTGGAAGGACGGGCACGGCGACGTCGTCCGCGAGGCGGCCGAGGCATGCCGCCGCGGCGGGATCAAGTTCGGCGTGTATCTCTCCCCGTGGGATCGCAACGCGCCGACTTACGGCAGCGACGCGTACAACGATTATTACTGCAATCAGCTCACGGAGCTGCTCACCGGTTACGGCGAGCTGTTCGAGGTGTGGTTCGACGGCGCCTGCGGCGAGGGACCGAACGGCAAGCGCCAGACGTATGATTTCCCGCGGTACATTTCCCTGATCCGGAAGTACCAGCCGAACGCCGTGATCTTCAACGACGCAGGACCGGACGTCCGCTGGTGCGGCAACGAGGCGGGCACGTCCCGCTATGCCGAGTGGGCGGTCGTGCCGCACGAGCTCTGCCACCGCGCCGAGATCCAGACCGGACCCGGACCGGATGCCGGAGCCGGGACGCTGGAGGGGATCTACAACTCCGACAAGGACATCGGCGCCCTGTCGCAGATCCGGTATTCCGAGGGGCTCGTCTTCGCTCCCTCCGAATTCGACATGTCCATCCGCCGCGGCTGGTTCTATCATCCCGATCAGGAGCCGCACGATCTGGAGCGGCTGATGCGCTCGTATCTGAACGCCGCGGGCGGCGGCGGATGCCTCAATCTGAACGTTCCTCCGATGCCGAACGGCCGCTTCGATCCGAAGGATATCGCCCGCCTCGCCGAGTTCGGGGAGGCGCTGCGCGCGGCGTTCGGCACGCCGCTCGAGACGGAGATCGAGGAAGAACCGTACAGCGAAACGCAGACGAAGATCACGCTCCGTCTGCCCGAGAAGCGCCGCGTTTCCTACGTCGAGCTCGAGGAGGATCTCTCCGTCGGCCAGCGCGTCGAGACCTTCACGCTGCGCGGCGACGGCGCGTATCACGAGGGCACGACGGTCGGCTTCCGGCGCATCTGTCCGTTCTCCTGCGAGACGGAGACGGTCACCGTCCGCGTGACGAGCGCCCGCGCCAAGCCGGTCTTCCGCGCGATCCGTCTTTACTGACGGCGGAGCGGCGGAGCGAGCTTACATAAAATAGGAACGAAAGGAGAGGCGGCTATGGCGCAGCTGATCTGTGAGGATCTCGTTCTCGGATACGGCGGACGGGAGATCGTCCGGGGGCTCAGCTTTTGCGTCGAGGCGGGGGAATATCTCTGCATCCTCGGCGAGAACGGATCCGGAAAAACGACGCTGATGAAGACGATCCTCGGTCTGCAGCCGCCGCTCGGCGGCCGGATCCGAACGGGAGACGGCCTCTCTCACGGCGAGATCGGCTATCTTCCGCAGCAGAGCGACGCGCAGCGCGATTTCCCCGCTTCCGTACGGGAGATCGTTCTTTCCGGATGCCGTCCGGGCGGGATGCGTCCGTTTTACGGGGCGGAGGACCGTCGGCGCGCGCGGGAGAACATGGAACGGATGGGGATCGGCGCGCTGGCGGACGCCTGCTACCGGGAGCTTTCCGGCGGTCAGCAGCAGCGGGTGCTGCTCGCCCGCGCGCTGTGCGCGACGCGGAAGATGCTGCTCCTCGACGAGCCGACCGCGGGGCTCGATCCGAAGGTGACGGCGGACATGTACCGCCTGATCGAATCGCTCAACCGGGACGACGGCGTGACGATCCTCATGATCTCACACGACGTGGACGCCGCGCTCCGGTACGCGGATCACATCCTGCATATGGACAAGACCGTGTTTTTCGGTACGAAGGAAGAGTACCTGCGCACGGTACGGGAAAACTGACGCACCCCCGCGATATGACCGGGGGCGTCGGGATATGAAATAACGGGGACGCCCTCCGCACGGAGAGCGTTCCTTTTCGCGCCGGGCGCCGCCGGACCGGGCTCCGTTCTAAACGGCGATCCGGGCGGCGGGATACGGCAAACTCAAGGATAAAACTGAAAAAGAAGACCGTTCCCGACGCGGCGGGAGCCGCGCGGGGACGTTCGAAAAAACGGAAAAAGGAAAAGGAGAGCAAGATCATGCGCAGACTGTTTATCGGGGAGAAGGAGGTATCGTCCGTCAGCATCCGTCCCGGCATAAGCGAGCCGGAGAAGTACGCGGCGGCGGAACTGGAGAAGTATCTGACGAAGATCGGGATCCCCGTGTCGGAGGACGGGGCGGAGATCCGGATCGGGCTGGACAAAAGCATCGGCCGGGACGGATACGCGATCGAACCGTGCGGCGGTTCCCTCAGCATAAACGGCGGGAACGGACGCGGCGTGATCTACGGCGTATATGCTTTCCTTGAGAGATACGCCGGGGTGCGGTACTTCACGCCGACGCTGGAAACGCTCGGCGAGGGGGATATCCGCGTAAGCGAGGGGGTCCGCTTCACGCCGGTCTTCGAGATGCGCAAGAGCGACTGGGTGTGCGGCAGAGACGTCGCGTGGTGCCTCAAGCAGGGGATCAACGATTATGCGAAGATCCCCCGGGAGAAGGGCGGCTATATCAAATACGGCGGACCGGCGTGCCACACGTTCGGGTATTTCCTCGGGATCCCGCAGGGCGAGCAGCCCTGCCTCTCCGATCCCGAGGTCCTGAAAAAGATCATCGCCGGCGTGCGGAAGCTGCTGGAGGAGGACCCCGAGATCAGCATCGTCTCCGTGACGCAGAACGACTGCGGCAACTACTGTACCTGCGAAAAATGCGCGGCGGTGGACGCGGAGGAGGGCGGTCCGTCCGGCTCCGTGATGCGTTTCGTCAACGCCGTCGCCGCGGATATCGCCAAGGATTACCCGGACGTCGTCATCCAGACCTTCGCGTACTGGTACTCGGAGAAGCCGCCGCGGATCACGAAGCCGCTGCCCAACGTCAGCGTGCAGCTCTGCCGCTCCGGCTGCTTCAGCCATCGGCTGAACGATCCGGCCTGCCCGATCAACCGGGAGTTCGCGCGCGAGCTTCTGGACTGGAACCGTCTCTGCGATCGGCTGTACATCTGGGATTACGTGACCGATTTCAAGCATTACGTCTGCCCGTACCCGAATTTCACGCAGCTGCACGCGAACATGCGCTTTTTCGCCGATCACGGCGTGCGGGGGATCTACCCGGAGGGGAATTATCAGCAGGGACAGTCCGGAGAGTTCGGGGAGCTGCGGTGCTATCTGCTCGCCAAGCTGATGATGGATCCTCTCATGAGCACGCCGGAGTACTACCGGCACATGGACGAATTCCTCGCCGCGTATTACGGGGCGGGCTGGCGGAATATCCGGGCGTACATCGACTGGTGCTGCGTGGAGGTGGAAAGCGGCCACTCCGGGCGCGCCGACGATCCGTTCGACTATATCCCGCGGGATCGCTGGGAGGCGATGGAGGACACGATCACCGGCTGGTGGGACAAGGCGGAGGAAGCGGCGGGAGAGCGGCTGGAGGCCGTGCGGCGCTCCCGGATCCAGTGGCGGTGGCTGCAGCAGTGGCTGCATCCGGATCCCGAAGAAGCGAAAAAACTGACCGAAGACATAAGAGCGGCGCGCGTCCAGTGGTGCGAATGGCGGATTCTGCGCGACGATCCGGACTACAGTCTCGACCCGTATGAATGGGGTATAGACAAGAACAAATACGCCGGCAAGCCGTACTACGAATAAAAGACGCTCCGGGAGAACGGCCGGGGATCCGGAAAGCCATACAAACAGGAGGAAAACAAAATGAAAAAGACCATGTGCATCCTTTTCGCATGTTTTTTGCTCGCTGCACCGCTGTCGCTGACTTCCTGCTCCGGCGGTCCTTCCGTTCCATCCAAAGACACCGATACGGCCGCCGTGCCGACGGTCGATACGACAGGGGCGGCGCCTGAGGAAACGGAGCCCGCCGAGACGGCGGATCCGGCCGCCGTGCCGGACCTGCCGGCGGATCTCGACTTCGGCGGCGAGGCGTTCACGCTGCTGTGCGGCAGTCTATCCGCGAGCAGGATCGCTCCCGATCCGGAACAGACGGGCGAGCTCATGAACGACGCGTGGTACGACACGTGCGTCAATACGATGGAGAAGCTGAACGTCTCCCTGCATCAGGAAACGCAGGTGTACAGTTCGGCTGCCGCCTTCATCAGACAGATGATCAACGCGGGGGACGATACGCTGGACGCCGTCGATATGCTCGACCGTGAATCGCTTTCCTGCGCGCGGACCGGCTGCTTTTTAACGCTGCAGACCGTGCCGCATCTCGACCTTTCGAAAAAATACTGGGGCGAGGGACTCTCCGAGAGACTGTCGATCGGCGGCGTCAACTACTTCGCCAGCGGCTCCTTCGATCTGACGATGTACATGAACCTTTCCGGCGTCGTGTTCAACAACGCCGTGGCGGAGGACAACCACGTGACGATCCCCTACGACGAGGTGGACGCCGGAACGTGGACGATGGACAAGCTGGCACAGTATCAGGGGATCGGCACGGCGGACATGGACGGCGACGGCGTGAACGACCACTGGACCTACGGCTCCGACGTGCGATCCCTGCAGATGACGATCCTCGTGGCGGCCGGCTACCGTATGGTCGACAAGGACGCGGACGGCACGCTGTTTCTGAACGTATATGAAAACACGAATACCTTCGTGGATATCATGTACTGGATCCAGGACACCTTCTATGAAGGCGACATGCGGGACGACGTCAGCGATATCACGGTCGGGCATTTCGTGGCGGATAAGGAAATGATCCATATCATGCGGTTCATGTTCTTCGACGTGCTCCGCGAGATGGAGTCGGATTTCAGCATCCTGCCGATGCCGAAGTGGGACGAGTCGCAGCAGGAATACCATTCCCGCTCCTTTGACACAGGCTTTATATCCGTGCCGATCACGGCGAAGGACACGGCGCTCTCCGGCGCGGTCCTCGAGATGCTCAGCTATTGCGGATACCGGTATCTCGTTCCCGCCTATATCGAGAACCAGCTCGGCGCGCGGCTCGCCCGCGACCCGCATACGAGCCGGAACATCATGCTCATCTACGATACGCGCATGATCGACCTCGGAGAAGCGTTCCTTTTCGATAAATTCAGCGACATGAGGATGTACGAGATGATCCAGCGCTCGAATATCGCCTCCTTTCTCGCTTCTTCGAAGATCCCGACGGAAAACGCGCTCGCCAAGATCGTTGCCGACCTCGCGTCGCTTGGGTGAGCCCTTTTTCGGACGGGAGGCCGTGCGGCCTGCCGCCCGTATGCGTTCTCCGATCCGGGATCGATCGGAAAAATCGCCGTACCCCCTTGACCGGCGGGCGGCGGTATGATACCATAAAGATACCGCCCGCGCGGCGGAAAAAGGAGGAACACGGATGGAACACCCCTATTTCATTACGTACTACTGCGGCTTCCCCAAAACGAATGACGACGAGCGGAGATACCGCGAGGCGATCGACTGCGGATTCAATCTGCTGCAGATCGAGCACGGCTCAACGGAAGAAAAGCAAGAGGCACTGCGCTTCTGCGAGAAGATGGGCGTCCGGGCGTGCATCCACGACCAGCGCATCACCGATCTCGTGTACAGCGAATGGGAGAAGCGGCTCGACGATCCCGAGGCGCTGGAAAAGACGGTCCGGGAGGTCTGCGAGGACTTCAGGGATTATCCGGCGCTGCTGAATTACTTCATCATCGACGAACCGTCGACGGATAAATATCCGCTGCTCGGCGCGATCGTCGCTCTGTTCCGGAAATATGATCCGGCGCACTACTGCTACATCAATCTGAACCCGGGTCAGAAGCGCCAGGAGGAGTACATGGACGTCGTAAAGCCGGCCATGCTCAGCTTCGACCGGTATCATCTCATGCGGAAGGAAACGTCGGAGAAGAACGGTCCCATCACCGATCCGGAGACGGCGAAGGCGCACGCCGCGGCGCAGACGAAGTATGACAATCCGGGCTGGTATAATAATCTGGAGGAGGTCCGTCAGCTGGCCCTCCGGTACGACGTCCCGTATATGATCATCATTCTTCTGACGGAACACGGACAGTACCGGTATCTCACGCGGGAGGAGATCTCCTACGAGGCGTGCCAGGCGCTCGCTTACGGCAGCGCGGTGCTCTCTTACTTCCGGTACTGGAACGGGTCGATCCCTCCGAACGACACCTTCTGGCGGGATCAGAATTCCTGTATCCAGGGAGAAGGCGACGATCTCGTGCGCTGTCAGCATTACTATGACGTGCAGGCGGTGAACGCGGCGATCCGCCCGATCGGAGAGCGCATCGCGCAGACGAAATCCGAGGCGGTCTTCCACGTCGGCGAGGAGCAGGACAGCGTCCGTCCCTTCGCCGGGTACGGCGCGGTCCGCGCGATCCGCGGCGGCAGATATACCGTCGGCTTCTTTGAGGACGGCACGTTCCTTGTCGCGAACAAGGATTACCTCGCTCCGAGCGAGTGCGAGGTGGAGGCGGACGGCGCGCTCGAGCGCTTCGACGCGGCGGCGGGCGGCTTCGTCCCGGCGGAGAAGAAGATCCTCCTCCCGGCGGGCGGATGCGCGTATCTGCGTCTCGCATGACGCGACGCGCGGCGTAAAAAGGAGGAACACGGATGGAGCACCCCTATTTCATTACGTACTACTGCGGCTTCCCCAAGACGGATGACGACGAGCGGAGATACCGCGAGGCGATCGACTGCGGATTCAATCTGCTGCAGATCGAGCACGGTTCGACGGAAGAAAAGCAAGAGGCGCTGCGCTTCTGCGAGAAGATGGGCGTCCGCGCGAGCGTCCACGATCCGCGCATCGGCGCTCTCGTCTACAACGACTGGGAGAAGCGGCTGGACGATCCCGAGGCGCTGGAGAAGGCGGTCCGGGAGATCTGCGAGGACTACCGGGACTACCCGGCGCTGTACAGCTACAATATCATCGACGAGCCGTGCACGGAGAAATTCCCCCTGCTCGGGAAGGTCGTGGAGCTGTTCAAAAAACACGACCCGGCGCATATCTGCTATATCAATATGCTCCCCGCCGGCTGCCATAACTACGCCGTGTTCTGCGATTACGTGCGTAAGTTCGAGGAGATCACCGGCGCGGAGAAGATCAGCTACGATCAGTACCTGTTCTGCACGGACAACCGCCCGGCGGAGAATCTCACCATAACCGATCACGAGACCGCCCTCAAGTATATCGAGAAGATCCACCGCACGGACCGCGGATGCCTGTTCAACGGGCTGGAGGCGATCCGGACGGTGGGGTTGGAGCGGGACGTCCCGTATATGCAGATCGTGCTCCTGACGGAGCACGGACCGTACCGCTACCTCACGCGGGGCGAGATCCGCTACGAGGCGAGCCAGACGCTCGCCTACGGCTGCACGACGATCTCCTACTTCCGGTACTGGAACGAGCCGCCCCATCCGGGCGAGACCCGCTGGCGGGATCAGAATTCCTGCATCCAGGGGAACGCGGACGATCTCGTGATCTGCGACCATTACTACGACGTCCAGGCGGTGAACGCCGAGATCCTCCCGATCGGAGAGCGCATCGCGCAGACGAGATCCGAAGCGGTCTTCCACGTCGGCGAGGAGTGGGACAGCGTCCGTCGCTTCGCCGGGTACGGCGCGGTCCGCGCGATCCGCGGCGGCAGATATACCGTCGGCTTCTTTGAGGACGACACGTTCCTTGTCGCGAACAAGGATTACCTCGCTCCGAGCGAGTGCGAGCTGGAAGCGGACGGCGCGCTCGAGCGCTTCGACGCGGCGGCGGGCGGCTTCGTCCCGGCGGAGAAGAAGATCCTCCTCCCGGCGGGCGGATGCGCGTATCTGCGTCTCGCATGACCAAGAGATCCGTATCCCCGCAATATACAAATACTATATGAAACGAGGGAGATCATCATGGCAAAGCACATCCTGTTCGACGGGACGTCCGTTGAGGAATTTTTGAGCAAGGACGGCTCGCCCGCCGCGTGGAAGATCCTGGAGGACGGCAGCTTCACACCGGACAATCACGGCGACATCTACTCCAAATTCACCTTCAAGGACGCGCACATCCACGTCGAGTGGATGGAGCCGGAGTCGCCCGGAGCCGAAGGGCAGTGGAAGGGCAACAGCGGCGTCTATATCCACGGCTGCTACGAGGTGCAGGTGCTCGATTCCTACGGGATCGAGGAGATGCATCCCTATGACTGCGGCGGGATCTATACGCTGTACGCGCCGCTCGTCAACGCCTGCCGCCCGCCGCTCGAATGGCAGTATTACGACATCTACTTCCGCGCGCCGCGGTACGACGACGCCGGGAAGGTGACGGAGGACGCCCGCGCCACGATCATCCAGAACGGGCAGGTCATCCACAACAATATCGTTCTGTATAAATCCACGCCGGGCGGTCTGGGCGGCGTCGTGCCACAGGGACCGCTGATGCTTCAGGATCACTGGTGCCCGGTGCGCTTCCGCAACGTCTGGGTCGAGACGCTCTGATCCGCGCCCGACGCGGGGAAAGGAACAGAATATGAAACACGTCTTTACCATCCGCAAGCCGGCCGCGTGTACGCCGGCGGTCAATCTCCCGGACGGCGCCGTCACGGGCAACGGCGACCTCGCCGTCACCTGGGCGGGCACGACGGACCGCATCCGTCTGTACGTCGGCAAATGCGATTTCTGGAACGCGGACCCGCGGCACGTCGATCCGAACGGCGGCGTCGCGCCGCTCGGGCTGATCGAGATCCTTCTGCCGCAGTTCGCCTATTCTCCCTATCACGTGGAGCAGGATATGGATCGCGCGCGGCTGACCGGGTATTTCAGCGAAGGCGCGTTCGACGCGACGCTGACCGTCGTCGTCTGCGCGACGGAGAACACGGTCCTCATCGAACTCGACCACACCTTCCCCGGGATCTCCGCCTCTGCGGGATTGCTCACGCTCCCGGAAAACGACGCCGGCGTCGAGGAGTGCACTTTCGGGGGACTGCAGTACACGGTGCGCAGCTTCGACAACGAGCACACGTATTTCCCGACCTACGGCATGTGCGCGCTGCGCGAGGTGGAGCGCGTCCGCCGGAACGGACGGCAGCGGATCCGCTGGGCCGTGTGCGTCGGGACGAACCACGACAGCGCGGCGTGGCGGAATATCACGCCGGAGCGGGCGATGGCGTTCGACGGCGGGGCGTTCGACGAACGGCTCGCCGCCCACGGATGCTGGTGGTCGGATTTCTGGGCGAAGAGCGGCGTGTCGCTCTCCGACGAGGAGCTGGAGCTGCACTGGTACGCCGGACTGTACGCCGTCGCCTGCTGCGCGCGCAACCGCCGCTTCCCGCCCGGACTGTGGGGCAACTACGTGACGAAGGACGGCATGGAGTGGTTCGGAGATTATCATCTGAACTACAACGTCGAGGGACCGTTCTACGCGCTCGCCTCCTCGAACCACACGGAACTGACGGACTGCTATCTCGCACCGCTGTACGACTTCATGCCGCACGCGCGGCAGTACGCGCGGGACTTTCTCGGATGCCGGGGACTCTATTTCCCCGTCAACCTCGGCCCGCTCGGTTTTGAGTCGGACGGCCGCAGGGACACAAAAGAGCACGGGCGTCTCTTCCTCGGACAGAAGACGAACGGGACGTACGCCGCGGTGATCCCGATGATGCGCTGGTACGCGACGCGGGACACGGAGTACGCGAAGGAAGCCTATCCCTTCGTGCGCGCCTGCGCCGAATTCTGGGAGGACTATCTCTCTTTCAAGGACGGGAAGTATCACACGGATTTCGACACGCTCAACGAAGTCGCGTGGTGGTCCGGGCCGGACTACATGCCAGAGGAGCTTTTCAACGATGCGGACTGCATCCTCTCGCTCGGACTCGTGCGGATGCTCATGAAGCTCGTCGTCGACATGGCGCGCGCCCTCGGCGTGGACGGGGAATGCATCCCGAAGTGGGAGCACATCGCCGGGCGCTTCGGCCCCGCCGAGACGGTCCCCGATCCGGCGGACGGCAAGCCCGTACTCAGCGCGACCTCCAACCGTCCCGGCCTGCGGGCGCTGTGCCTGAGGTACATGTACCCCGCCGAGCAGATCGGATTCTATTCGACGCCGGAGTTGTACGAGGCGGCGCGGAATTCGCTTGAGAAGCTCTCCTCGTGGGACGACGACAACCTCTTCTGCGAGTTCTATCCGACCGCCGCGCGGCTCGGATACGATCCCAAGCGGCTCATCGCGCACATGCACGACGTCATCCGCGTCCGCGGACTGCCGAACGGCATGATCCGCTACGGCGGCGGCGGGATCGAGAACTGCGCCAGCGTTCCAGGCACCGTCAACGAGATGCTGCTGCAGAGCTACGAGCACGTCCTCCGCCTCTTCCCGAACTGGGACCGCGACCAGGACGCGTCCTTCACGCGCCTGCGGGCGTACGGCGCGTTCGTCGTGAGCGGGGAGATCCGCGGCGGCGAGATCCGCGCGGAGATCGTCAGTGAGAAGGGAAGCCTCCTCCGCCTCGAGAAGCCGGGCGAGGGTTATGCCGCCGCGTACCGCGGCGAGGTGCGCCCGCTCACGGAGACGATCACGGAATTCGAGACGGCGCCCGGCGAGACGCTGAGCGTGTACAGGGCGTGAGCCGTTTCGTACGTAAAGGAAAGGAACGTATATGAAAGACTTCAGAAAATGCAAGGTCGGCATGTTCATCCACCACATCCTGCCTGCGGCGCGGTATGCCGACGGGACGAAGGTACAGACCATCGACGAGATGGCGGACGCCTTCGATACCGAGGGCTTCGCGGATTCGCTTGCCCGGATGGGCGTGGAGTACATCATCTACACCGCGTGGCACTTCGCCGTACAGCCGCTCTATCCGAGCGCCGTCTCTGAGAAGTGGCGTCCGGGCAACTGCCCGAAGCGGGATCTGCTCGGCGACATCATCGACAGCGTCCGCGCGCGGGGCATCCACGTGATCTTCTACACCCATCCGCGCGACGGGCACGACTTCAGCGAGGAAGACAAGGAAAAGACCGGCTGGGGCCGCGGCGGGCATCCGACGGACGACCAGCAGCCGAACTATGAGAACTTCCGCTACGACCGCTGGAACGAGTACGTGAAGGAGCTGTACACGGAGCTGGCGGACCGGTACGCCTCGCGGCTGACGGGGTACTACACGGACAGCAACGGTCCGAAGGATCCGGCGGATTACCTGTATCCGCCGAAAGATCATCAGGTCGTCAACTATCTGACGATCCGGAACATCATGAAGTCCCGCAACCCCGATCTGTGGACCTTCCAGAATTTCTACGGTCACGTCTACACGCAGGATTGGGGCAACTCGGAGACGTACACCGGGTACATCGGCTCCGTTTTCCATTACCGCGACGGAGAGAAGTGGCACTGCGCCCGAAGCGTCGCCACGACGCTGGCCCCGTTCACCTCCGGATGGATGTGCTCCGAATCCCGCACCGGGAACAGCGTGCTCCACGCGGATCCGACGGCGCTCGTGCGGTACGCGCTCTTCAACGGTTCCGCCTCCGCGTGCGGAAACGTGCTCTTCGCGTCCGGCACCTTCGCCGAGGGGAACGTGTGGTCGGTCGGCGTCGAGGAGGCGATCGCCGGGGTGACGCGGGAACTCTCCCGCTTCGGCGAGTCCTTCATGGACGCGCTCCCGAGCCGCAGTTATCCGACCTTCCCCGGCTCGACGCTCGAAGACAACTCCTTCCGCTTCTGGATGACGGATGAGGACGGGAAGTACGAGTATCTGCACTGCCTCCGACTCCCGGAGGACGGCGTGCTCGCGTGGGGCGCGCCGGAGGACGGGATCGTTCTCGAAGATCCCGAACCGCTGACGGGCGAGGCGACGGTCACCGCCTTTGAGAAGACGGCGGACGGGTACCGCATGACCGTTTCAGGCAAACCGGACAAGACGGACACCGTCTTCCGCTTCCGCCGGACGGGCGAGGC
>JAEEGL013491040.1_pt1 | contig 12498 bp, 11 predicted proteins | sample 9134231 | NCBI WGS metagenome assembly JAEEGL01 (sample SAMN16246548, study PRJNA631951) | gut metagenome | biome: gut microbiome; feature: rumen; material: fiber-attached | host: Bos | place: Iran: Karaj | collected 2018-10
CCTCATCGCTCTCCAGATCGGGGGCGTAACCGCCCTCATCACCCACACCTGAGGAGGGGACGACTTTTTTAAGGGTGTGGAACACCTCGGCGCACATGCGCAGGGCCTCCCGCCAGCTGGGGGCGCCCACGGGCATGATCATGAATTCCTGGATGTCCACGTTGGAGCCGGTGGCGTGGGCTCCGCCGTTGAGCACGTTCATCATGGGAACGGGGAGGGTCTTGGCGTTGGCCCCGCCGATATAGCGGTACAGGGGCATATCCAGAGCGGCGGCGGCGGCCTTGGCGCAGGCCAGGGAGACGCCCAGGAGGGCGTTGGCGCCCAGGCGGGTCTTGTTGGGGGTGCCGTCCAGCTCGATGAGAAGAGCGTCGATGGCGTTCTGCTCCATAGCGTTGAGGCCGATCAGCGCGTCGGCGATCTCGCCGTTCACGGCGGCTACGGCGGTCTCCACGCCCTTGCCCAGGTAGCGGCTCTTGTCGCCGTCCCGCAGCTCACAGGCCTCGTAAACGCCGGTGGAAGCGCCGGAGGGAACGGCCGCCCGTCCCATGCTGCCGTCGTCCAGCCAGACCTCCACCTCCACGGTGGGGTTGCCCCGGCTGTCCAGGATCTCCCGGCCGAGAACGTCAACGATCTCCAGGTATTTGCTCATGTCCATGCTCTCCTTCATTATTCTTGATTCTTATTCCAGCAGAGGGGACGGTTCCGTCCCGGATGGGTCATTTTTCGATCAGGCTGCGCCCCGTCATTTCCCCGGGCTGCTCCAGCCCCATGAGGCTGAGGATGGTGGGGGCGATGTCCGCCAGACGCCCGTCGTGCAGGCGGACGTCCGCGCCCTTGATGATGAAGGGCACGGGGTTCGTGGTGTGGCCGGTGTGGGGCGTCCCGTCCCCGTTCCATACCACCTCGGCGTTGCCGTGGTCGGCGGTGACGATGCTGATGCCCCCCGCCTCGGCGGTGGCCTGCACCGTCTTCGCCACGCACTCGTCCGTCACCCGCACGGCCTCCAGGATGGCGTCCCACACGCAGGTGTGGCCCACCATGTCGCAGTTGGCGTAATTCACCACCACCAGGTCGTATTTTCCGCTGCGGATGCGCTTGCAGACCTCCTCGCAGACCTCCCGGGCCCGCATTTGGGGAATGAGGTCATAGGTGGGGTATTCCTTGGGGGAGGGGATCAGCACCCGGTCTTCCCCTGCCAGCTCCACCTCCCGCCCGCCGTTGAAGAAGAAGGTCACGTGGGCGTATTTCTCCGTTTCGGCGATGCGCAGCTGGGTCATGCCCAGGCGGCTCAGGTATTCCCCCAGGGTGTTTTTCGGCTCCTCCGGAGGGAAGGCCACCAGCACGTTGGGCATGTCCGCGTCGTACTGGGTGAGGCAGACGAAGTCCACGGGGAACCAGCCGCCCCGCCGCTCGAAGCCCTCGAATTCCGGGTCGGTGAAGGCGCGGGTGAGCTCCCGCGCCCGGTCGGGCCGGAAGTTCATGAAGAAAACCGCGTCGCCCTCCCGGATGAGACCTTCCCCGCAGCACAGCACCGGCTCCACGAATTCGTCGGTGATCCCGGCGGCGTAGGATTCCTCCATGGCCTTCACCGGATCGCTCTCATGCTTCCCGGTCCCGGCCACCAGATTGTCGTAGGCCCGCTGAACTCGGTCCCAGCGCTTGTCCCGGTCCATGGCGTAGAAGCGGCCGCAGAGGGAGGCGACCCGCCCCAGGCCGATCTCGGCGCAGCGGCGCACGGCCTCCTCCACGTAGCCTTTGCCGGATTCGGGAGAGGCGTCCCGCCCGTCCATGAAGCAGTGGAGCCAGGCGTTCTTCACGCCCTTGTCCTTCAGCAGCTTCAGCAGGGCCCAGACGTGGTGGACGTCGCTGTGCACGCCGATGTCGCTGAGGAGCACGAAGATATGGGCGGAAGCGTCCTTCCGCGCCGCGCACTGCACCGCGGCCCCGGCCAGCACGGGGTTTGAGAAAAAGCTCCCGTCCCCGATGCTGTTTGAGATGCGCAGCAGGCTCTGGTACACCACCCTGCCCGCCCCGATGTTGGTGTGCCCCACCTCGCTGTTGCCCATGGTGTCCGGGGGGAGGCCCACGTCGGGGCCGGAGGCGTCCAGACGGCAGTACGGGTTTTCCTCCGTCAGCCGGTCGATGTTGGGGGTCCCGGCCGAGAGGATGGCGTTTCCGGCCTTCTCCTCCGTGAGGCCGAAGCCGTCCATGATGATCAGAGTAACAGGCATTTTCATAGCTTCGCCGCTTCCACGATTTCACAGAATTTCACGGGGTCCAGGCTGGCCCCGCCGATGAGGCCGCCGTCCACGTCCGGCTGGGCCAGGAGCTCGGCGGCGTTCGCGGGGTTCATGCTGCCCCCGTACTGCACCGTAACGGCCCGGGCTGTGCGGGCGTCGAACAGCTCCCGCAGCGCCGCCCGGATCTCCCGGCACGTCTCCTGGGCCTGGGCCGGGGAAGCCGTGCGCCCCGTGCCGATGGCCCACACCGGCTCGTAGGCGACGATCACCTTCCGCATGCCCGATGCCTCCAGCCCCGCCAGGGCCAACTTCAGCTGGCTGCGGACCACGTCAGCGGCGGCCCCCGCGTCCCGCTGGGGCAGGGTCTCGCCCACGCAGAGGATGGGCGTCATGCCGTGGACAAGTACCTGCCGCAGCTTGCGGCCGACGAGCTCGTCCGTCTCCCCGTGATACGCCCGTCGCTCGCTGTGGCCCACGATGACGTATTTCACCCCGGCGTCCCGGAGCTGGGCGGCAGAGATCTCGCCGGTGTAAGCGCCGCTCTCCTTGTCGGAGACGTCCTGGACGCCCACGGCCACCCGGGTGCCCCGGAGGAGGCGCAGCAGGGGAACGGCCATGAGCGCCGGAACGCAGAGCACCGCCTCGCAGCCCTTTTCCCGGCCCAGGCGCTCCTTCAGCACGTCGGCGTAGTCCCGGAGCCCGGAGGGCAGCAGGTTCATCTTCCAGTTGCCCGCGATCACGGTCTTTCGGTATTTGGGATTCATATCGGCACCTCAGGCGTCGGGCAGGCAGACGATGCCGGGCAGCTCCCGGCCCTCCAGGAATTCCAGGGAAGCGCCGCCGCCGGTGGAGATATGGCTCATCTTATCCGCCAGACCGGCTTTCTGCACGGCGGCGACGCTGTCGCCCCCGCCGATCACGGTGATGCCGGCGCAGTCCGCCATGGCTTTGGCGACGGCCATGGTCCCCCCCTCGAAGCCGGGAGTCTCGAAAACGCCCATGGGCCCGTTCCAGATGACGGTGCCCGCCTTTTCGATCTCGGCGGCGAAGAGCTTTCGCGTCTCCGGGCCGATGTCCACGCCCATCCAGCCGTCGGGCACGTCGTCGGAGGGGACGATCCGGGTCTCCGCGCCTGCCTCGATGGCGGTGACCACGAGGTTGTCCGTGGGCAGCAGCAGCTTCACGCCCTTTGCCTCGGCCTTCGCCAGCATTTTCTTCGCGTAGTCCAGCTTCTCCTCGTCCAGCAGGGAATTGCCGATACGGCCGCCCCTGGCCTTGATGAAGGTATAGGCCATGCCGCCGCCGATGAGCAGTACGTCGGCCTTGTCCAGCAGATGGTCGATGACCCCCAGCTTGTCCGCCACCTTGGCGCCGCCCAGCACGGCCGCCAGCGGGCGCACGGGATTCTCCACGGCGCCGCCCAGGGCCTTCAGCTCCGCCTTGATGAGGAAGCCGCAGTAGGCGGGCAGCCAGTCCGCAACCCCCGCGGTGGAGGCGTGGGCCCGATGTACGGTGCCGAAGGCGTCGGAAACGTAGAGATCCGCCAGGGAGGCCAGCTCCTTGGCGAAGGCGGGATCGTTCTTCTCCTCCTCCTTGTGGAAGCGGAGGTTCTCCAGCAGCAGCACTTGTCCGGGCTGCAGAGCCTCGGCCATGGCCTTCGTTTCCGGCCCCACACAGTCCGGGGCCATGGCCACCTCCTGCCCCAGCAGCTCGCTCAGGCGGACGGCCACAGGCTTCAGGGACATCTCCGGCACGGCCTGGCCCTTGGGACGGCCCAGATGGGAGCAGGCGACCACCGCGCCGCCCTGGGCAAGGATATAGCGGATGGTCTCCAGAGCGGCCCGGATGCGGGTGTCGTCGCCGATGACGCCGTTTTTCAGGGGCACGTTGAAATCGCAGCGCAGGAGCACCCGTTTGCCCTGCAGCGCCGCGCTCTCCACGCTCTTTTTCTCGTAATTCATGGCTTGTCCTCCCAATCGTCTTCGAAAATCGCTGCTCAGCCCAGAAGACCGGGGAAGCCCTGCTGCCGCAGCGCCTCATAGCAGAGCACCGCCACGGCGTTGCCCAGGTTCATGCTCCTGGCCCCCTCGATCATGGGGATGCGGATGCAGCGGTCCGGGTATTTCTCCCGCAGCCAGGCGGGAAGCCCCGCGCTCTCCCTGCCGAAGACCAGCCAGCATTCCTCCTCGTAGCTGACCTCGGTATACCGGCGTCTCCCTTTGGTGGTGGCCAGCCAGAGCGGCCGGTCCCCGTTCATGCGGAGGAACTCGTCCAGGTTCTCGTAGACCCGGAGGTCCAGCAGATGCCAGTAGTCCAGTCCGGCCCGCTTCACCGCCCGGTCGGAGATGTCGAAGCCCAGGGGACGCACCAGATGCAGCCGCGCGCCGGTGATGGCGCAGGTGCGCGAGATATTTCCCGTATTTTGTGGTATCTCCGGCTCGACCAGCACAACATTCAGCATAAGGGCCTCTCCTTCGGGGAAAATCGCAGTTCGCCTCATTGTAGTACCGCTAGGAGGAATATGCAAGGGAAAAACCGCGGAATTGTTCAAAAAAACCGGGAGAATTCCGCCGAAACCGGGGATTCGGGGAGAAAAAAAGTTCGGATTATGTCAAGCGGCGGGGATATTCTCCATTCCCGCTTTGCTTTTCCCGGCATACGCGCTATAATATAAGAGGCTGCTCAGGCGCGGCCTGCGGAAGAATACGGACTGAGGTGAACGGCCATGGGAATGCCCACGCTGGAAAAACAGATCAAGGATTTCGTTCTCACCGAGTGCCACCAGGAGAAGGTCGGCATCGCGTGCATCGAGCGCTTCAATACCGCCCCGAAGGGGATGCACCCCACGGATTTCCTCCCCGGCTGCCAGTCGGTCATCATGTTCTGCACCCGTCTGCCGGACGGGGCGGTGAACGCGGCCCTGCGCACCTATGAGGACAGGAAGTTCGGCGTCCACGGGCAGTACGGCTTGTTCGGCTACGTGGGCGCGCCGAATTACAATCTCCTCTGGGCCGCCTACAAGCTGGCCCGCTTCGTGGAGAAGAACACGGACGCCGTCTGCATGCCCATGACGGCGGGGCCCACCCACGGCTCCGGCATGCTCAGCATGCGGCACTGCGCCGTGGCGGCGGGGCTGGGACAGTTCGGCTGGTGCAGCATCGTGCTGACGCCGGAATTCGGCCCCCGCAACCGCTTCGGCGGGGTGCTCACCACCCTGAAGCTGAAGCCCGATCCCATGATGGGGGGCAAGCGCCTTTGTGATTATGAAAAGTGCCACGTCTGCGAAAAGGTCTGTCCCACCGGGGCCATCCCTCCCTATAAGCCGGGCCAGGAGCGGGTGGTGGATTTCGGCGAGGGGCAGATCGAGCGGTACAGCGGCATCAACTGGACCAAGTGCAAGATCGCCTGCGAGGGCAGCTACGCCGATTTCAATTACAACGGGGATTACAACATGATGGACCCCATCATGGAAAACCCCATCGACGAGGAATTCACCCCCACCCAGCGCTTCCGGGTGAAGGCGGAGAACGTATACCACAATTTCATCCAGCACCAGACCTCCTGGAAGTGCGGCAACTGCCTGCAGTACTGCCCGGTGGGCAACTGGAAGGAGCGCTTCCGCGACACGGGCATCTCCGGGATGAACGTCAACCAGTATATCGACCATTATCCCGACGTGGACATGGACGTGTGGAACGGGGAGGAAGAGGAATGAGCCGCCTGGACACGGTGAAGAACCGGATTCTCGCCGGTTCCGACATGGATTACGCGGGAGTCTGTCCCTCCGCCGTGCTGGAGGGGGAGCCCCGGGGCCACCGCCCCTCGGATCTGCTGCCCAACGCCAAAAGCATCCTCGTGTTCGGGCGGAAGCTCATCTCCGGCTCCGTGCAGACGAAGTTCCGCCAGTTCGAGGACGGGGTGATGAACGTTTCGGGCTCCTACTCGGCCCATTCCTTCGTCCTCTCCCTCAACCAGCTCTGCATGAAGGAGACCTACGATATCGCCCAGTATCTTGAAAACACCTTCGGCTGCTTCGCCATGCCCTTGACGAACAACGTTCTCCAGGCGGTGCAGCCCGAGGGGAACTACGCCCCGTTTTTCGCCGATCCCTACAAGGCCGGGCTGCCCGTGGACCTCTACAAGGCTGCCGTGGCCGCCGGTATCGGGGAAATGGGCTGGAGCCACCGGGTGCTCACGCCGGACGCGGGACCCAGGATCTATCTCTGCGCCGTCGTCACCAGCCTGGAATTCGAGGAATACGACGAGCCCTATGCCGGGGAAAAGCTCTGCGACCCGGAAAAATGCGGCGTCTGCGCCAGGGTCTGTCCCACCTGCGCCCTGGACCCGAAGGAGGGCACGGACTGGAGCGCGGGGGAGACGAAGACCCGGGTGGGGAAGCTGGACGTCAACGGCTGCGCCGCAGCCTGCTTCGGCTTCCGCCGGGAGGTGAACCCCATGGCCTCCGTCGTGGTGGAAAGCCTGCATCCCGGCGAGGAGGAGCTGGCGGAGGCCCTGAAAAAGCAGTTCGCCGCACCCGGCTTCCAGACCCTGGACCACCTGCCCATGTACCACTGCGACCGCTGCCTTATCTACTGTCCCGTGGGGGACTGGGCGCGGAAATACAGGGACACGGGCCTTTCACGGGAGGGAGAGGCATGAGAAGGATCGTGCTGGCCGCGGGCTTCCTGCCGGAGGGGACGATCCCCTACAAGGGGCAGTATATCTATAAGGTAAAGGCCTTCCGGGAGGGGGCGCGGGGACTGGGCCCCGGCTATCCCCAGCCGGAGTTCCTGGAGCTGGAGCTGGAGGGCGTCGGCGGCATCGACGGCAAGCTGGAGCGGGTGATCCCCGTCAGCACCGCCAATCCCCTGAACTGCCGCATCCATAAGTATTACCTGCTGGAGCACGAGGTCTGGATCAAAAACCTGGGAGACGGGAAATACGTTTCTGACTGGACGAACGCCGAGTGCTGGGCCCTGGCGGAGGAGCGGACCTATGACGCAGAGGGCCGTGTGACCGCCGTGCGGGAGCTGGGCTTCGTCATCATCCACAGCGACCGCCGGGCCGGCTACGTAGTCTGAGGAGGAAAGGGCGATGGACAGGCGTCAGCTGACGAGAAACATCAAAAACTACCTGCTCTCCGACCGGAGCATGGACCTGGTGGGGATCTGCCCGGCCTCCGCCCTGGCGGAGGAGCCGGAGGGCCGCCGCCCCACGGACATCCTGTACTGCTGCCGCTCTGTGATCGTCTTCGGCCGGCGGCTGCTGAACGGCGCCGTGCAGGCCCAGTTCCGCCGCCTGGAGGACGGGATGGCCTACGGGGAATCCATCTATTCCACCTACGGGCTGGAGCTGGTCCCCAACTGGACCATGGTCATCTCCACCTTCTACCTGGCGGATTATCTGGAAAACACCTTCGGCGCCGCCACCCAGCCCCTGGGCTGCGGGCCGGAGATGGCCACTCTGCCCAAGAATACGCCGCTGCCCATGTTCGCCGGTCCCAACAAGGACGGTCTGGTGCTGAACATCGCCCACGCCGCGATTGCCGCGGGCCTGGCCCAGCCGGGCTGGAACAATTTCCCCATCACCCGGGACTACGGGCCCCGGGTGCAGTTCGGCTGCCTGCTGACGGATCTGGAGCTGGAATACGACGAGCCGGACCGGGGCGAGCGCCTCTGCGATCCGGAAAAGTGCCATGTGTGCAGCGAGGTCTGCCCCATGCGCGCCCTGCCGGACAAGGCCTCCGGGGAGCGCAGCCTCTGGCGGATCGCCGGAGAGGACTACGAGGTGGCGAAGCATAAGGTCAACGCCTGCACCGTGGCCGCCCTGGGCCTGCGGGACGAATATGCGGGCATACGCAAGAGGGGCGACCTGGTGGAGGGGGACGATCCCACGGACGAGGAGATCGCCGACGCCATGCGCCGCTTCCCCATCTCCAACTGCAATCTGGACCACTACCCCAAGTGCTGCTGCAACCGCTGCCAGATCTACTGCCCTGTGGGCAAATGGCAGGAGACCTTCGGGGACACGGGCCTGTCCCGCTTCGGAAAAAGGGAGACCTGAGAGAGGAGCGCGGAAAAGCGCTTGACAAACCGGAAACGGGGTACTATAATGGCCGGGCATATGGATCCCGGTGATGTGCGCCTGTAGCTCAGTTGGATAGAGCGTCTGCCTCCGGAGCAGAAGGTCGTGCGTTCGAGTCGCGTCAGGCGTGCCAGGAAAAACGGCTTGCGAGAGCAAGCCGTTTTTCCGGTATATCCCCGGTTTCTTCCGCCTAACCGCCCGGGCGGAAGGGGTCGGTCCTTTGGAAAGGAGGCAGGTCCTTGCAGTCTGTCAAGGAAGCCCGCAGGGTCACCCTGGTGGGCCTCGCCGCCAACGCGCTGCTCTGCGCGATGAAGCTTGCCGTGGGCTTTCTCGCCCATTCCGGCGGGCTCATCTCCGACGCCGTCAATTCCGCGTCCGACGTGCTGAATACGCTCATCGCCATGATCGGCGTCCGCCTGGGCAACAAGCAGGCGGATCCCGAGCATCCCTACGGTCACGCACGCTTCGAATGCGTCGCCTCCATCCTCCTGTCCTTCCTGGTGTTCATGACCGGCCTGGGCATCGGCTGGAACGGCCTGAAGGCCATCTTCGCCGGGGACGGCAGCCTGGAAGCGCCGGGCCTTCCGGCCCTGGTGGCGGCCCTCGTCTGCTGCGTGGTGAAGGAGGCCCTCTACTGGTATACCATCCGTTCGGCCAAAAGGCTGGACAGCCTGGCCCTGAAGGCAAGCGCCTGGGACCACCGGAGCGACGTGTTTGCCTCCGTGGGCGTCTTCGTCGGCATCCTGGGCGCGAGGCTGGGGATCACCGTCCTGGATGCGGTGGCCAGCGTCGTCATCAGCCTGCTCATCCTGCGGGTGGCGGTCAACATCTTCCGGGAGGCCCTGAGCCAGACGGTGGACCAGGCCTGCGAGCCGGAGCTGGAGGAGCGCTTCCGCATGGCGGCCCTGTCCGTGGCGGGGGTGCGGCGGCTGGATGAGCTCCGCTCCCGCCGCTTCGGCCCCGGCGTCTACGTGGATATGGAGATCGCTGTGGACGGACGTCTGTCCCTGTGGGAGGCCCATGAGATCTCCGAGCGGGTGCACGACGCGGTGGAGGCCTGCGAGCCGAGCACCCGACACTGCATGGTTCACGTGAACCCCTACGCGGAGGACCCCGCGGAGGCTTGACGCCGCCCCGTTTCACAAAAAGCAAAAACGCCGAAGGTTTGCTCCTTCGGCGTTTTTTTGTCTCTGCGTCAGTGGATGATGACGTTCTTCACGCCCATGTCCTCCAGGAGCTGCTTCAGCTCCTTCATGTGCGCTTCCGTGGGGGGGATGGCCTCCAGGGCCGGACCGGGGCGGCCCAGCCTCTCCCATTTCACCGCTCCCAGGTTGTGGTAGGGCAGCAGCTGCACGGTCTCCACGGCGTCGCCCAGCTCCAGAATAAAGCTGCCGAATTCCCGGTAGCTGTCCCGGTTGTCGTTGAACATGGGGATGGTGGGGATGCGCACCTGCAGCTTGCCCCCGGCGGCGGCCAGACGGCGGGCGTTGTCCAGAATGGAGGCGTTTTCCACGCCGATCACCCGCTTGTGCTTGTCCGGGTCCATCTGCTTCAGATCGTAAAGGAAAAGGTCGGAATAGGGGAGCACCTGCTCCATGATCTCCCACTTGCAGTAGCCGGTGGTGTCCACCGCCGTGTGGATGCCCTCGGCCTTGCAGGCCTTCAGCAGCGCCAAAGTGAATTTCGGCTGCCAGAGGCATTCGCCGCCGGAGATGGTCACCCCGCCGCCGGAGCGCTTGAAGAAGGGCATGTCCCGCTTCACCCGGTCCATGACCTCCTCCACGGTGTAGTCCGTGCCGCAGCGGTACAGGGCGTTGTGCGGGCAGGCGTCGGCGCATTTGAAGCAGGAGGTGCACTTCGTCCGGTCGATCTTCACCACCGTGTATTCGCTCTCGTCCTTCAGGGAGATCTTTTTCGCTCCCGCCGTGATGGCCTTTTCCGGGCAGGCGAAGATGCAGCGGCCGCACTTTTCCACGCCGGTGCAGCGGATCTCCATCCAGTTGAGCTCCGTGGGGAACTCCTGGGATTCCGGGCTGTGGCACCAGGGGCAGCGCAGGGGACAGCCCTTCAGAAACACCGTGGTGCGGATGCCGGGGCCGTCGTGGACGGAGAATCCCTGGATGTCGTAGATTTTTCCTGTGAGCTTCGTTTCTTCCATAGTACCCTCCGACGGATCGTTTTTTCATCATTATACATAGGATAAAAAGAAACCGCAAGCCCCCATCGGGCGTTGCGGTTTCCGTATTTGCGGACGAAGGGGCGTTCCCGGCGGATGCGGCTCCGGAGATCAGCCCTTCAGGAAATGCTCCAGCCGGTCCAGGCCCCGGCGGATGTCCTCCATGCCGGCCGCGTAGGTCCAGCGGAGGTAATTCGGCTCGCCGAAGCCGCCGCAGGGGACGAGGGCCACGTTTTCCGCCTCCAGGAAGGCCATGGCAAAGTCGCTGCCGTTCTCGATGCGTTTGCCGCCCAGGGTCCTTCCGATCACGCCCTCCATGCTCATCATGACGTAGAAGGCGCCCTCGGGCATGAGGCAGCTGACCCCGGGGAGGCTGTTGATCCGGTCTGCCATATAGGTGCGCCGCTGCTCAAAGACCTTCCGCATCTCCTCCACGCTCTCCTGGGGGCCCTCCAGGGCCTCGATGGCGGCCCACTGGGAGATGGTGCTGGGCGCGCTGGTAGCGTGGCTCAGATAGTTGGACATGATCTTGGCCAGCTTCGCGTCGCAGGCGGTGTAGCCGATGCGCCAACCGGTCATGGCGTAGGACTTGCTGACGCCGTTGACGATGATGGTGTGCTCCCGGATCTCCTGGGAGAGGGACGCCGCGCTGACGAACTTCCGCCCGTCGTAAATCAGCTTGTAGTAGATCTCGTCGGACATGATCCACAAGTCGTGCTTCACGCAGACCTCGCAGAGGGCCCGCAGCTCCTCTTCGCCGTAGACCATGCCGGTGGGGTTGGAGGGGTTGTTGAGGATCAGCAGCTTGGTCCTGGGGGTGATGGCCGCCTCCAGCGCCGCCGGGGAGAGCTTGAAGTGCTCCTCCGGAGCGGTGGGGATCACCACCGGCGTGCCGCCCGCCATGGCCACGGATTCCGTGTAGGTGACCCAGTAGGGGGCGGGGACGATGACCTCGTCTCCCTCGTCGAGCAGGCAGCAGAGGGCGACGTAGATGCTGTGCTTGGCGCCGGAGGCAATGACGATCTCGGAGGGGTCGTACCGGACGCCGGTGTCGGCCTCCAGCCTGGCGCAGACCGCCGCTTTCAGGGCGGGGAGGCCGGAGGCGGGTGTGTACTTGGTTTTGCCCGCATGGATGGCGTCGATGGCGGCGCTCTTGATGTTGTCCGGCGTGTCGAAATCCGGCTCGCCGGTGCCGAAATTGATGACGTCCTTGCCCTCCGCCTTCAGACGGTTGGCCAGGGCGCTGACGGCCAGCGTGCTGGATTCGTGGATGGCGGACGCCTTCCGGGAAAAGCTCTTCATTGGGGATCCCTCCATGCTGCATCAATGATTTTATGAAGTGCATTATACATGCAGTCTTGCAGAAAAGCAAGACAAACTTGGGGGTAAAACAGAAAAAATGCAGGATATGAAGGGGCAATAATTCATAAAAACAGACAAAAGGGCGGAACGGCGCAGGCCGTTCCGCCCTTGTCGGTCATTCGATGTCTCCCGCGGCTCCCGGCGCGCTTACAGCACCGCGCCGCCGATGGCGGTGGCGATGAAGCGGGTGCCCAGGTCGATGCTCAGGCCCTTGCTGTCCGTGCTGACCCGGTCCACCGCCTCCACGGTGATGCGGATATCGCCCACCACGCCCCGCTTCCGGGCCTCCTCTTCCGCCAGCTCCCGGGCCAGCTCCCTGCAGCGCTCCGCCGCCCGGGGCCGCTCCCGGATCAGCTCCTGCCGGTCGCTGGCACAGACGAAGTAGCCGTGGATGCCGTCGGCGGTGTGGTTGGGCCGCAGCTCCACCTCCGCCTCGGCGGAGATATTGCCCACCACGGCCCCCACGGCGTTGGCCACCCCGGCGTTGGGGGGGATGATGCACTCGGCCCCCAGGGCCCGGGCCACGTCGGGCAGGAAGATGTGGATGGGCGCGCCGATGCCCACCAGGGCGGCGGTGGTGGTGAAGTCCGGATCGAAGAAGCCGGGGGCGGGCCTGCCCGCCTTCAGCTCCTCCCA
>JAEEGL010760427.1_pt1 | contig 12497 bp, 9 predicted proteins | sample 9134231 | NCBI WGS metagenome assembly JAEEGL01 (sample SAMN16246548, study PRJNA631951) | gut metagenome | biome: gut microbiome; feature: rumen; material: fiber-attached | host: Bos | place: Iran: Karaj | collected 2018-10
AGAAGTAGAGAATTCTTATGGCAAGAAGGGCATACTATTCATGCAACTAGAGAAGAAGCAGAAGAAGAAACAAAGAGAATGATGGATGTGTATGAATGGTTCCATCATGAAATTCTTGCGATACCATCAATCACAGGTCGTAAAACAGAAAAAGAAAAATTTGCTGGTGCCGAATATACTTTAACTAATGAAGCTTTAATGTATAATGGAGTTGCTTTACAAGCAGGTACTTCCCATTATTTTGGTCAAAAATTTAGTGAAGCTTATGATGTTAAATTCTTAAATAAAGAAAATAAACAAGAATTTGTATATCAAACTTCTTGGGGAACTACTACACGTATGATTGGGGGACTTATAATGGTTCACTCAGATAATAAAGGTTTAGTATTACCACCAAGAATCGCTCCAAAACAAGTTGTTATTATTCCAATTAAAGAAACTGAAGAAGTAATGACTTTAGCAAATTCGATTAAAGATAGTTTAAATAAAAATAATATAACTACATATATTGATAATTCAAATAAGAGTGCGGGATTTAAATTTGCGGAAGCTGAAGTAAATGGAATTCCAGTTCGTATTGAAATAGGTCCAAGAGACTTAGAAGAAAATAAGATTGTTATTTGTCGTCGTGATACAAGTGAAAAATATACAGAAAGTACTAATATTGACTTTGTAGATTACATTACAAAATTATTAGATACTATCCAAAAAGATATGTATAATAGAGCGCTAGTACGTCGTAATAAATTAACTTTTACTGCGCATTCATACGAAGAAATGCGTAATATCATTAATACACAACCAGGATTTATTCATGCTGATTGGTGTGGTGATAAAGACTGTGAATTAAAAGTCAAAGAATTAAATGGATGTAAGTCTAGATGTATTACTGATGAACCACTTATTGATGGTAAATGTGCTATCTGTGGTAAAGAAGCTAAATATCACGTTATTTGGGGATTACAATATTAATGTAAAGAGGTATAGTTTTATACCTCTTTTTATTTATCTTTGATATAATTAAAGTAGATGGTGATAATATGAAATATGTTTTATTATTATTAGGACTTGTCGCAATTGTTAAAGCAAGTGATGTTGTTGTTAATGCAGCAAGTTCATTAGCAACAAGATTACGTGTACCTAAAATGATTATTGCGTTAACGATAATGGCTTTTGGAACATGTATACCCGAACTTGCGATATCATTTCAAAGTATTAGAGTGGGTAATGGAGCGATGGCTTTAGCTAATGTTATTGGAAGCTGTATTGTTAATGTATTTTTAATAATTGGCTTAGCAGCTTTAGTAAGACCTATTCGTATTCAAAAAGTAACAATAAGAAAAGAATTACCAATATTACTTATTATTACAGCGGCTTTAATGATTCTAGTAATGGATAAATTATATTTATCACAATATTTAGGAAGTGCTTTAAACCGTGATGATGGTATTATTCTTTTAATGATATTTGGTATATTTGTTGTATATATAATTAATGTTGTACGTAAGAATAGGGATTATAGTGCTCCCGATATTATCAAATATACAACATTTAAATCAATTTTATATTTAGTGCTAGCTATTACGGTAATCACAGTTGCTAGTGATGTTGTCGTAGATAATGCTGTATTAATCGCTAGTGATTTAGGAATAAGTGAAAAGATAATAACTTTAGTTGTTATTGTAATAGGTACAAGTTTACCAGAAATGGTAATGACTGTTACTAGTGCTCGAAAAAATGAATTTGAATTAGCAGTTGGTAATATTATAGGAACCAATATCTTTAATATTGGTGTTGTATTAGGATTACCAATCGCTGTATTTGGTAAATTAAAAATTGTGGAATTTAATTTAATTGATTTAATATTCTTATTATTATCTTCAATTATATTTTTCCAATTTTCTAAAAGTGATCGTAAGATTACAAGAATTGAAGGTGTAGCGATGCTTTTAATATTTGCGTTATACTATGTTTACGCAATATTATATTAGAAAAAATAAGATTTTATGTTATAATCTATGTAGGTGATTTTTATGGAAAGAGTTCAAAAAGTTATAGCTAATAATGGTTATTGTTCAAGAAGAAAAGCTGAAGAACTTATCTTAAAAGGAAAAGTAAAAGTTAATGGTGAAGTTATTAGAGAACTTGGAACTCAAGTAAATAATAATGACACTATTGAAGTAGAAGGAACAGTACTATCTCGTCAAGAAAAGGTTTATATTCTAATGAATAAACCTAGAGGTTGTGTGACTACTACTAGTGATGATAAACATCGTAAAACAGTTGTTGATTTAATTAATCTACCAATTAGAGTATATCCTGTTGGAAGACTAGATTATGATACAACAGGAGTACTATTATTAACTAATGATGGTGTACTAACTAATGCGATGTTACATCCTTCAAATAATATTGAGAAAATCTATATAGCTAAGATAAAAGGAACAATTACTGGCGGACATATTCGTAGTTTAGAATCAGGTATTGTAATTGATGGTAAAAAGACAGCTAAAAGTAAAGTTAAAGTTTTAAAAGTAGACCGTAAAAGTAATACTTCTATCGTCGAAATAATGATTCATGAAGGAAGAAACCATCAAATTAAGAATATGTTTAGCTCTTTAGGATATGAAGTTATTAAACTTCGTAGAGAATCAGTAGCATTCTTAACATGTGATGGTGTAGCTCCTGGAGAATATCGTTTCTTAACTATCAAAGAAGTAAAAATGTTATATAGTTTAATTAATAATAAGTAGGTGATAGTATGTTTGATTCATTAACAGGAATTTATAGCGAAACAGGAATTAATTCTTCTTATGAAAAATATTTAGAACAATATCCAAATGCCAACTTTATCATGATTGATTTAAAATTATTTAAATTATTTAATGATAATTATGGTCATGATATGGGGGATAGAGTACTTAAAGTATTCGCAGAATTATTAAATAATTATTTTAAAGGTTCCGTAGTAGCTCGTCTTCATGGTGATGAGTATGCTTTAGTAACAGACGCTAGTGAAAGAGAAATTGAAGAAAGATTTGCTAGAATTGAAAATGATATTGAAAGAGTAGTAGCTAGCGGTACTTTACCTCAAAAATTTGAATTTAATGGGGGAGTCGCAAAAGCAACTCCTAATATGAAGGAAACAAGAGAAAAAGCTGACTATATGATGTATAATGCTAAAAAGAAAAGTCATGTCTTCCAAGGATATGATGAGGCATTATGGAAGAAGAAACAAAAAGTAGATAAATTCTTACAAAATGTAGCTATGGATTTAAGTGATCATACATTAACTTACTGTGAAAGAGATATTGTTGATAATCACGGTGGGGAAGTAATAAGTGAAATAACAACAAGAGATTCAAAAGGTGAATCTATCTTTAGTGAAGAAAACTATGAAATATTAAGAGAGAATTCATTACTTCGTAAAATAGATTTATATAATTTAGAATATTTATTTAGAGAATTAGCTAAGATGCCTAATAAAGAAAGAGTCTTATTAAATATTGATTATAAATCTTTATTATTTAAAGATGATTTGCTAGGATATATTAAAGTATTAGTAGATAATACTCATGTTAGTCCTAGTCAAATAATTTTAAGTATTAATGTTAATGATATTAAAACAAATTTATATCCAAGAATTATTGATACTGCTAATTCATTAAAGACATTAGGTTTTGGTCTATGCTTAGATAAATATAGTAGTATTACTCCAGATAAAATAGTTGAAAGTGTTAATATTGATTATATTAAGTTTGATTATGATTACTGGAAGAATTCAAAAGATAATGTAAGAGCAAGATCATTAATTGCTGCTAAAATAAAATTATATGGTGATGTTGCTGGTATTGAACCAATATTTACTTGTATAAGTGATAAGAAAGATTATGAATATGCAAGAATTCTTGCTGGTGAATGTTCAACACCTGTACATTTAAGTGGTAATTATATTGCTCGTGAAGAAAAAGTTGTAAAAATAAAATAAGATAGCAAAAGCTATCTTATTTTTTTATAAACAAAAAGAGCAGTCCCCCTGCGAACTGCCCTTATAAAAGAATAAAAAGGGGTTGGCTAGTGTGATACTAGCATCCAATCCGTTTCCGAATTGGTATTTACTATTCTATCAAAAAAAATCTAATTGTCAACCCTTTTTTGTTTACTTTTTAAAAAAGATTATTTCTATCAATATTTCCCAAATAATCCTTGAAAATCAATAGGTTATCAGGAGTCATATCAAAGCCTGCGGCTTTAGGGTGACCGCCACCTCCAAGTTTAAAACAAATGTCATTTAAATTGATGTTATCATGAATTGTACGCGCAGAAAATTTTTCACGATTAAAATCCGCAATTAAGATAAAATCAAGTTCAGGATGTCTCTCATTTAAAACATTACCAACAATACTACGATATTTAGTAGATATTGATAATCCAACTTTATATTTATTGTAATTAATTACCTGCATTCTTCTTTCACATTCATTTAAATAATCGCTAATAGCGTTTTTATTATCTTCAATTATTTTATTTTCACTATCTGTAAAAATAAATTCATCTTTATTAGTTTTAATTCTTTCAATTATGGAATTAATAAACTCTTCTTCATCAGTAACATTAGAAAATACAGTAGTTAAATCAGGTCCTAAAGTATTATTATATTTTTTAAAAGTATAAGTGTCTTGACATCTTATACCTTCAACTAGATCTTCAAGACTTTTATAGTTAAGAATATCTAAATTAAATCTATCTTTTAAATATTCATAATAAAGACTAGTAGCAGATGGCATAAATCCATCTTCTCTAATTTCATCAATATAACTCCAGTCGTATTTATTAAATATTTCTGTTGTATGGTGATCGATATGATGAACTTTATCTTTAAGATATTCATCAATTAATAGTGCTGTTTTTTCGTGTATTCCTAAATCAGTAATAAAGATTTCATCATACTTAAGATAATCTTTATTATTAATTAAATAACTAATAACATCATAAAGAAGATTAGGTTCTGTTAAGATTATTTCATTATCTTTAAAAACTAACTTAGTAAGTATTTCACATCCTCTTCCATCCATGTCCGAAGCATGTGTTATATTAAGTATTTTCATAGGCACCAACTTTCTATTAATTTTATTATAACATATGTTATAATTATAATAGGTGATAATATGAAAAATAAAATATTAAATATTTTAGCGGTTCTAATAGTATTACTTGACTGTGGGATGTTATATTTAGTATTAAATGTTAATAAAGATACTAGTAATAATAAAAGTAATAATAAAAAGAATAATAGTGGTGGTAGTGTTGTTATTATTGATGATGAAAAAGGAGATGAATTAGAAAAAAGATATAAAGAAAATTATACTTTTTTAAATAATGAAAAACGTATTAAAGAATTATTAAAATATTTATATGTTGATAATTTCTTTAATGAAACTAGTGTAGGTATACCTAATAGTTATTTAAATTTATATAAGTATAATGATGCCTTAGATATAATAAGATTATATGTATTAGATAAAGCTAATACTAAACATGATATTATTAATAAAGATTTATGTTATATAAATCCTGATTCAACAGATATATGTATGGAAGTACCTATGAAGGTAATGGAAGATATCTTTAAAAGATATGATTTTGCTTATTCTTTAGACCAGTTTATTAATTGGATGGAGGTTAACTATCATACATTTAATAAAACTGATGATTATGTATATTTCTTTATGAGCGATGATAGTTCTTATCGCACACAAAAACATATCTTATCAATAGTATATGAAGATAGTAAGAATCTTCAATTAAGAGATATTACTGATACAAGAAAAACTATTTATACATTTAAAGATTCCAAAGTAGATGATATCTATGTAGCGACAAATGCTAAAGATGATGAAGAAGTTATTTGGAAACTTGTTAGTGTGGAAGAAGATAAATAAGACTTTTATAGTCTTTTTTATTTTCTTGACTATCAAACAAATGTTTGATATGATTGATATGGTGATAATATGTTAGAAGATATTAAAGGAGTAGGGCCTAAAGTAATTAGTAATTTAAATAAGTTAGGTATTTATACTATTAAAGACTTAATAGAATATTATCCATATCGTTACGAAATACTTAAAAGAACAGATTTAAATAGTGAAAAAGTTGTTATTGATGGCTATTTAGAAGAGAATGCGAAAATATTTAGATATGGTAAAAAAGATAGACTAACTTTTAGATTTAATACTGGTAGTAATATTATTAATGTAATTATCTTTAATAGAGGTTTTTTAAAAGGTAAATTACTTATTGGTATTAAATTAACTTTAATAGGTAAATATGATATTATTAAAAATACTTTAGTAGCTTCGGATCTTAGATTTAGTTTGTTACCCGAAAAAACTATTATTGAACCTATTTATCATGAGACTAAAGGTATCACTAGTAAACAGATAAATAATATAATTGTAAGTAGTTATAATTATGTAGATAAAGTTGATAGTGTTTTACCTGATTACTTAGTAGATAAATATAAATTCTTAGATAAATATACAAGTATAAAGGAAATACATAATCCTACTAGTACAAGTAATTATAATAGTAGTTTAAATAGACTTAAGTTTGAAGAATTATATGAATTTATGTATAAGATAAATATTCTTAAAAATAATAAGAAATTACAAATAGGTTTAAAAAGAAGTGTTGATTATAAAAAAATAGAAGAAGTAATAAATAATCTTCCATTTAAATTAACAGGTGATCAAATAAAAGCTATAAAAGAAATATATACTGATTTAATTAGTCCTAAAAGAATGAATAGACTTCTTGAAGGTGATGTAGGTAGTGGTAAAACAATAGTTTCTTTTATCGCTTTATATATTAATTATTTAAGTGGCTATGAAGGAGCCTTAATGGCTCCAACAGAGATACTTGCAGTTCAACACTATAATAATATAACTAAGTTATTTCCAAATCTAAAAGTTTCTTTACTAACTGGTAAATTAACAGTAAAAGAGAAAAAAGAAATATATAAAAAAATAGAAAATAAAGAAGTAGATATTATTATAGGAACAAGTGCTTTAATTCAAGATAATATTAAATATAATAATCTAGGTTTAGTAATTACAGATGAACAGCATCGTTTTGGAGTTAATCAAAGAGCGACTTTAAAAAATAAGGGTATTACACCCGATGTTTTATATATGAGTGCAACCCCAATCCCAAGAACTTATGCTTTAGTATTATATGGCGATATGGATGTATCTATTATTAAAGAAAAACCAAGCGGAAGAATAGATGTAAAAACATCTTTATATGATATGAAACATATAAAGGATGCATTAATAGTTATGTATAAAGAATTAAAAAATAATCATCAAGTATATGTTGTAAGTCCTATTATTGAAGATGATGAAAATGAACTTATGGATGTATATCGTTTAGAAGAAGAATTAGGTAAGGCTTTTAAAGATAAAAATATAAAAGTTTTACACGGTAAAATGAAAAATGATGAAAAAGAAAAAATCATGAATGATTTTAAAAATAATAAGATTAATATTTTAATATCAACTACGGTTATTGAAGTAGGAGTAGATGTTCCTAATGCTACTGTAATGGCAATCTTTGATGCCTATAAATTTGGTTTATCAACACTTCATCAATTACGAGGAAGAGTAGGTAGATCTAATTTAGAATCTTATTGCTTACTTATTAGTGATAAAGAATCTAAGAGATTAGATATTTTAACTAAGACAAATGATGGTTATAAGATAAGTGAAGAAGACTTTAAATTAAGAGGTAGTGGAGATCTCTTAGGTATAAGACAAAGTGGGGATATGTCTTTTAAATTAGTTAATCTAGAAAGAGACTATAATATCTTATTAAAAGCAAAAGAAGAAGTAGAATATTCTTTAAATAATAATTTAATAGATATAATAGATATTGATAATTTAGCATAAAAAAACTCTGATATAATCAGAGTTTTTCTAATAATAAAAAGTGCCCCGTCTCCGGGGCTCAGGGGGTTTTGGTAGGTTTATTTGTACGGTTGAATACAAATATACCTAAGTATAGTTTCCTATACTAATATAATTATAATTTATAAAAATATGATAGTCAAGATTAAATCCTAAAATAGTATGTTATAATAAATAAAGAATTATTTGAGGTGATAATATGCTTATTAAATCAAGCGCTATTGATCGTTTTTTAAGAGATAATCCAGAACTAGGAGAAAGAAGATTTGGTCTTCCACTTGTTGGAAATCGTCTTGATATGGATAGATTTAATCCAACTGTAGAGAAAATCGCTGATGCAATTAATTTCTATGGATATGAGGTAAGAGATGCGGATATTTGTAAAATAAAAGATATTGATTTAGGTAGTGGTAATCCACTTAAGTATAAACCATTTCCACTTTGTATTGATAAGATGAAAGAATGGCTAGATAGTGATAATTTATATTCTTACCCTTATACTGAAGGCGCTGATACAATTAGAAAAGAATTACTTGATTATGTAGAAAGTCTAGGTTTTGTTAATGATCGACCTTATCCATATAAAGATGTTGATGATAAAGGTTTATCAGTACACAACATAACATTTATGCCATCAACATCAATGATCTTTAATATAATAATTAATATTATATCTCGTCCTGGTGATGTCTTACTTGTAACAGGTCCTAATTATGGTTTATTTACTATAAGAGCGGAAAGATGTGGTGCGGAAGTTGATATTCTACCTTTAGAAAAAGAAGACAACTTCCTAGTAAATCCAGATAAACTAGCAAGTAGAATTGACGAGATTAATGAAAGTCTACAAAAAGTATATAATCGTAGAAAAGGTTATGTGCCTCGCGTAGTAGCGTTTTTAAACGCTAATCCAAATAATCCTACCGGAAAAGTAATGGGTGAAAAAGATGTTGAATTATTAACTAAAATAGGGAATGTTTGTAATGAAAGAGGCGTATTTGTAATAGATGATATGGTATATCGTGATATTACATTTGATGAAAACAATATAGCTAAACCTATCGCTACTATCCCAGGAATGTTTCGTAATACGATTTCTTTATTTGGTTTATCTAAATCTTACGGACTTGCTTCTTTAAGAGCGGGATTCGTTGTCGCAGATGAATTAATTATAAGAGAAGTAATAAATAGAATCTTCCAAGAAATAGATTCAAGCCCATCAATCACAGGATATGCTTTAGCTGGTGGATTTAACGCTAGTACCCTAAGAAAAGATGTATATGATGCATATTTTAAAGAATTAAGAGAAGAATATAAATACCGTTATAATTTATTAAAAGCTTTAGTAGATGGTATTGATACAGTTGATAATAAATATAAAGAAGAAATTATTAAAGATGTGGAAAGTGTATTAAAAGATAAAGCTAAAATAGCTTTAAAAGGACTTCCTTTAGTAACGTTCCCTGAAAACTTAAAAACAGAATCTGGTTTCTTCGCTATTTTAGATTTTACTAAAATAAAAGGAATGAAGTATAAAGGAAGAATTATAAGTACGGAAAGAGACTTACTTAAATTTTTCTATAAGACAGGAAGAATAAGATTCTTAGTAGGTCAGTCAATATCATGGCCTTATGAAGATGAATTAGTAGGAAGAGTTAATTTTGCCTTAGATAAAGAATTATTAATAAATGCTTTATATAATATGGGAAGATCTTTAGAATTATTAACAGAAAAAGAAGATTATATAATTCGTTTTAATAGATTAGAAGATCAAGAACAAATGGCAAAAATAAAAATCGAAGGATACCAAAATACATATGATGGTATTATAACTTCTACATATTTAAAAAAGATGGATGTAAAAGAACAAACAGAAAGATATTATCGTAGTTTTGAAGAATATAAATATCGTGTTTTAGTAGCGGTAAGAGATAACGAAGTACTAGGATATTCTTGTTTTGATCCTAAAGAAAAAGCTTTTAAGTATGATTCAGAACTTGAAAGTTTATATATTAAACAAGGAAACCATAATAAAGGTATAGGAACATCTTTATTTATTGAAACAGCTAAACAATTATTATCTTTAGGTAAACGTAATATGATAGTATGGTGTTTAAAAGATAATAAGAACGCTATTAAATTCTATGAATCATTAGGTGGTATTAAATCCGAAACTAAATTAGCTAAAATAGGAGAAGATACCTACGAAGAATATGGTTTCTATTTCGACTTAGAAGAAATAGATAAGGATGGAAGTTTTTAAAAGATGACAAATGTCATCTTTTTTTCTTTTGTTAATTAAAAGAATGCTATAATGTTTTTAGAAGGTGAATACTATGGTATATTTTTATTTAGTAATGATTACGTTAAGTGTTTTAAGTTCAGTATTCTATAAACAAATTATAGGAAAAGCGGGTGAATTTTGGACTAAACAAGAACTAAATAAATTACCAAAAGATGAATATAAAATAATTAATGATTTATTTGTTAGAGTTAATGGTAAAACTCATCAAATTGATCATGTGGTTGTATCGAAATATGGTATATTTGTTATTGAGACAAAGCAATATAATGGATATATAAAAGGCGACAAATATGATAAATATTGGGTTCGATATACCAAAAATAATAAATACTATTATTTAAACCCTATTAGGCAAAATTACGGTCATATTAAAGCAATATCTGAATTGCTGAATATAGATGAATCAAAAGTATTTAATATAGTATGTATTCCAAGTAAAGCTAAACTAAAGATTCAGCATGATGGGGAACTTACTAGGAATTACACTATAGTTGAAAGAATAAGATCATATAAAGATACCATTATTTATGATGTCGATGGATTAGAATCAGTTTTAAATAATAACAACATTAAAAATAAGAATATTCGAAATAGACATAATAAAAATATCCGAATTAATATCGCTGATAAAGATAGAAATAAATGCCCAAGATGTGGTGGAGATTTAGTTTTAAGAACTGGTAAATATGGTGCTTTCTATGGATGCTCAAAATATCCAAAATGTCGTTATATTAGAAATAATAAATAAAAACTCAAGATAATTAATCTTGAGTTTTTTTATTTATAAATTTAGATATCAAGAATATTAATGATGCTCCTAGAGTAAGTAATAATATATAGGAACATAAGAATATTAGATAAGGAACTTTCTTATAAATAATACTAAATACAGGAAGGGTACTTTCAAAATATGGACTTATAAAGAACATATTGAATGTACTATCACCAATTATACCTGATTTATAGAATGTAATATCTAAAGTTAAAGCAAGTATTATACATACGATAAATATTTTAAAAGCTCCTAATAAATTTTCTTTAGTAGGTTTAATTTCATTCATTAGTAAATATATTGATAAGACAAAACTTCCACAATGAAGATACATCGTATGAACATTTATTAATATCTCACTTACAAAACATGATTCAGGCATCATCATAGCGGATATACTGCCTAATATCGTGTAAAAACATATAAAGGAAAGCAAATAGTCTCTTAACTTAGTTTTCTTTAAAAACAGGCATATTAAGCTAATATAAATAGGCATTGTACATAATTGGAATGGAGCTGAATACCAAGAAAAACTCCATACATGTTTGTCTAAGTCATAAGCCCACGATATTTGTTTTAGTAGTTCTAAAATAAAGACAATTATGCCATATATACCTAAAACAGTTTTCAACTGTTTTTCATTATATTTATTTTTAAATTTATATAAAATAAATATAGTTATAAATGATAATAATAACCACATAATATGAAACCACCCAAATGGTTTAGGTTCAGTCATATGCGTTCTTAAGATATTAATGAATCCTTCCATATCATCACCTAATTTAATTATAGCATACAAAAGATAAAGACTATTACATTATTGAAAGAGATTGATTAAAATGTTATAATTTTTATAATAGGAAATGATAGGAGGGTAAATATGAAAAAAGGTTTTACTTTGATAGAATTACTAGCAGTTATTTTAATATTAGGAGTAATTGCTTTAATATCAGTACCGGTAGTTTCAAATATAATTGAATCTAGTGAGAAAGGGGCTGTAGAATCTAGTATGATGAGCTATGTAGATGCTACTGAGAAAAAAGCAATGTTAGCAGAAGTGACTTCATCTACTAAATTAGCAGCGGGAACTTACTCTGTAGATGAATTAAATAATATGGGTGTCAAAGTTAAAGGTGAATATCCTAGTGATACAGGTATATTTGTAATTAATAATGAAGGACGTGTATTAGAAGGTTGGGCTACTTATAAAGACGGTAAATATAAAGTATATTATGATGGTACATATGCAGTCGCAGATAAAGATAATTATTTAGATAAATCAGGAGAACAACATAATTTAATACCTGAACCAGGAACTCCTCTTGATGAGATAACACAATCTAATGGAGTTGTGTATGCAGCAAATGCTATAACAAAAATGACACAAGGAGTATTAGATTATAGAACTTTAAATAGATTATCTTTCCTAAGATATACATTTGCAAATAGTGCTATA
>JAEEGL011516639.1_pt1 | contig 12497 bp, 13 predicted proteins | sample 9134231 | NCBI WGS metagenome assembly JAEEGL01 (sample SAMN16246548, study PRJNA631951) | gut metagenome | biome: gut microbiome; feature: rumen; material: fiber-attached | host: Bos | place: Iran: Karaj | collected 2018-10
GCTAGGGGCAGATCTGATCAGCATAAGCGGGCATAAAATCCATGCGCCGAAAGGGATCGGAGCATTATACATTCGAAAAGGCCTGCACTTAAAGCCGTATATCATCGGCGGCTCACAGGAGGACGGCAGACGTGCAGGAACGGAGGCGCTTCCCCTGATTGCGGCTTTTGCCGCAGCATGCGATGCCGCCGCTGCGGAATTCAAGGAATATAGTCCGAGATTATGCGGCTATCGGGACAAGATAATCCGCTCCGTTTCTGCTTCCATCCCATCCGTAAAAGTAAACGGCGGCGGGGCTCCCCATATTCTGAACATCTCTCTGCCGGGTCTGAAGAGCGAAGTGCTCATGAATTATCTGGAAGCCAGGGGGATCTATGTATCAAAAAGCTCCGCCTGCAAAAAGGGCGGGCGGAGCCACGTGCTTGAAGCTATGGATGTTGACCCCAGAACGATAGACGCATCCATTCGGATCGGGCTTTCAAGATTAACGACTGACGAGGATATTACGGCTCTATGCGAAGGGATTTGTGCGGCATGGAGCAGTCTTGCTCATTTCTGATCGTTTGATGATCCCGCGTCTTCTCTTTGTTCAGAAATCGGATTTTTTATGACCTCCCTTGTTACCGGGTCAATTCTCTCAATGGTCAGATAATCCTCTGTATCTACAGGAAGGTCACTTCTCTCGAGCTTTCTGGCAACCAGACCGTTCACCAGTGTATAGATTACCACAAAAACCGGAACCCCGAGCAGCATCCCCCAGAAGCCGAACAATCCGGCGCCGAGGATGATGGAGAAGAGTACCCAGAACCCGCTGATTCCCGTGGAATTTCCAAGTATTTTCGGTCCAATGAGATTTCCGTCTATTTGCTGCAGGATGATTATGAAGATAACAAAAATCAGACATTTGAGAGGAGCAGGAGACAGCAGGATGATCAGCGCAGAGGGAACTGCACCGATCAGCGGTCCGAAAAACGGGATAATATTCGTGACCCCGATGATCACACTCACCAGCATTGCGCTGGGCATTCCGGTAATGATGCAGAAAATATAGCAGATAAGGCCGATTATCGCGGAATCAAGAAGCTTCCCCGAAATAAAGCCCATAAAAGTTCTGTCTGTAAACCGAATCCCTTCAAACAGCTTATCGGCTGCCTCCACCGTGAATATGCAGTACATAAAACGCTTGAAGCCGGCACTGACTTTCTCCAAATTGCCAAGGATATAGACGGATACTATGATCCCAACCACCAGATTATAAAGACCCCTCAGGAACACATATAAGCCGCCGGCAACACTGCTGACTATATTTGCCATGCCCGGAAGGACCGTAGTCTGCAACCAGTCGACCAACCCGTCGTTGAAGTTTTTCAAAGCATTTGATACATATTCTTCAATCACGGGATTGTCCGCAAGCCGCTTGTCCACCCATGTACTAACCGTGTTGATATAGGAATCTCCGTTTAAAACAATGTTAGAAACGATTTTCTCAATGCTGTTGTACAGTTCCGGAATGATCAGATATACCAGTAACGTAAGTATTGCGAGAAGGACTATCTCAGATACGAGAACGGAAAGCGCCCTGGCAAGTTTCTCTCCCGAATGCTTTCTGTTCTTTTTGAACATCCTGCGCGTCAGCGGGAGGAAAACATGCTTTTCAAGTTTTTTCATCAACGGAGCGAGAAGATATGTAAGGACAAGTCCCCAAATGAACGGACTGAGGATACGGAAAAACTTTCCCAAAGCCTCCCCTATGACGGGAATATACGTAAGCGCCATGAAAAATAAAATAGCACAGGCAATTACGCAAAATGCCGTAACTCCCCAGTGCAGATATTTTTTATCCCATCTGAATTTTCTTCTCATTTCAATTTCTCCGTTTTCGGATGTTCATGACCATAATCCTTATCAGATTCTAATTTTACTATTGAGTGTGCTCAGCGTCAATAATGAAATAAACGTATAATTTTATTATGTAAATCTGATTTCATTCAAATTATTTCAATATTCATTTTTGAGATGTTGAAAAGTCTGTTGAAAATGTTCAAAACAGTCGCAATGCGGTTTACAATTTAGAAACAAATTGTTCTTTAATGCATTTTTGCTATTTAAATATACATAATTTTGTAAACCGGATCTGAAAACTCACGGTTGAATTCAACTCAAATCAGACTATAATAATACCAAATTTAGAGAACAGGAGACTTCAGAACCATGGTAAAAGTAGACCTATCCGGGGCAAAGCAATTCTTCATGGGAAACGGTCCGGACTATTTGAAAGCAGCAGAAGCCCACAGAATTCTTTCTGATCGCAGCGGCGCCGGGGCTGATTTTCTCGGTTGGCCGGAGCTGCCGGAAAAGATACGGAATACAGAGCTCGACCGGATCGTGGCTGCCGCAGAGAAAATCCGCTCAAGATCTTCGGTGCTCATCGTAATCGGTATAGGAGGATCCTATCTCGGGGCAAAAGGTGCCATAGAGTTTCTCAGACCGTTCCCCGGGCCAGGGGATCCAAAAGTGCTCTTTGTGGGAAACGGCGTGAATCCGGATTATCTTTATGACATTATCGGGCAGCTCGGTAACTGTGAATTTGATGTGAATGTCATCTCCAAGTCCGGTACAACGCTTGAACCTGCCGTGTCTTTCAGAATATTCAGAGATATCCTTTCTGCAAAATATGGCAGCAAGGCCAATGACCACATTTTTGCCACTACGGATGCAAAAAAGGGCGTTTTAAAATCCCTCGCCGAAGCAAACGGCTGGGAAAGCTTTGTTGTCCCGGATGATGTAGGCGGCCGCTTCAGTGTATTCTCCGCAGTTGGTCTCCTGCCTATGGCTGTTGCCGGAATCAACGTCAGAAGATTGATTGACTGTGCCGTCAAAGAATTCAAAGCTCTTGATGAACGGAGCGAACACAACCCTGCCTGGCAGTATGCCGCCGCGAGGCAGAATCTGTATTCTTCGGGGAAGAAGATCGAACTGCTGGCCTGCTTTGATCCCAGGTTCCGCTGGATGGCAGAGTGGTGGAAACAGCTCTACGGTGAGAGCGAAGGCAAGGACAAGATCGGTATATTCCCCGCCTCCGTTGAATTCACCGCTGACCTTCACTCCATGGGGCAGTATATTCAGGATGGTGAGCGTATACTTATGGAGACTGTGGTCCGGTTTAAAGAGAGTATGACTTATATGGAAGTCCCGTATGAAAATGCGGACGCTGATGGTCTCAACTATCTGGCAGGCAGAGATCTCGGAGAGATCGGGCATGTTATTGAAGACGCCGTTATGGAAGCTCACATCTCCGGAGGTGTTCCCTGTATGACCGTAACCGCAGAAAAGCGGAACGAAGAGGGGCTTGCTTCCCTTATCTGTTTCTTTGAGCTCGCTTGCGGCATAAGCGGATACATGTCCGGTGTTAACCCGTTCAATCAACCGGGAGTAGAAGCATATAAGAAAAACATGTTTCGCATGCTCGGCAAACCCGGTGCCCTCTGACAGACCATTAACACTTTTTTTACCCGTTCTTTACCTTTTCTTACTTGCACCGGTTTCATAAAGATGTTAAGCTTGAAAAGCAGAAATCCCCAGACAATCAAATGAAGGAGAGCGGAGCATGGTTAAAATTATCATGGGACTCAAAGGTTCCGGAAAGACAAAGATGCTTGTGGACCTGGTACGAGATGCCGTCAACGAAGGCAACGGAGATGTCGTTTGTATCGAGAAAGAGCGCAAGCTCACATACGATATTCCCTATCAGGCCCGCCTTATTGACGCAGGAGCATACGATATCGGTTCTTACGAGTTTCTTAAGGGTCTTATCTGCGGGATCCATTCCGGAAATTACGACATAACCCATGTTTTTATCGATAATTTTTATAAGCTTGTTCATGACAGGTCCGAATCATCACTCGAAGCATTCATTCTCTGGCTTGATCAATTCTCTGAAAAAGAGAACGTGGATTTTGTCATAAGCATATCCGCTGAATCCGAAAACATGCCGGAAGCAGTTAAATCACATCTCATCTGATCTGCAAAAAACCGCAGCTTCTGCTGCGGTTTTTACGTTATCTACTGTATGCCGTTCCGCTCCACAGGCGAAAGCTTCTTCAAAGAGAAAATCATCAGCCTGAAGAAGGATTGCTCCGGCGGCTGACACTCCGCCGCAGCAGAAACAGCGCAAGCAGGGCTCCAAACGTCTCGCCGACAGGAAGCGCTGCTGCCAGACCGAGCTCACCAAAGATCCTGTCCAGCAGGAACATAAGCGGAATATAAAAAACCAGCTCACGAACAAAAGCGTGCAGCATGGTGCTCCTGCCATCTCCGAGTGCCTGCATGCAGTAAGAGGAATTATAGTTTACAAACTGCACCGGAGCCGCCAGACATCTTATACGGAGAAAAACTGCGGCATAGGCAACCGTTGCAAGCGCGGTTGCGGAATCTCCCGCGGTGGTGCTCATGAACATCCGCGAAAGGGGTCCTGCAAAAAGCTCAAATACAGCAATGCAGATGAACGACACCAAAAGCCCCGCTTTTCTTGCTGTCCGGATTGCCGCCTTCATGCGTTCATGGTCTCCCGATGCGTAATTAAAAGCCACAATCGGCAGCATGCCCTGACTTATTCCGACATTTACAGCATTCGGAAGCCTGTCCATTTTCATCACGATACCCATTCCCGCCACGACCAGATCGTTGTGAGCCGCAGCGATCATATTCGCGCAGACGTTTGCAACATCAAACAATCCGGTAAGGATCGCCGACGGGATCCCGACAGAAAACACCGCAGCGATATCTTCCTTCCCAACGGTCCCCGCATCGCCGGCGGCAAGACTCAGCGGCGCCGTTTTTGCGGCCTTCTTATACGCCGATATAAGGTAAATACAGCCTGCCGTGTTTGAGATCGTCGTAGCAATTGCTGCACCCGTGACTTCCATTCCCTTCGGAAGCAGGACAAACATAAAGAGGGGATCAAGGATCATGTTCAGTATCCCTCCCCCGCTCAGTCCCATGCTTGCCTGCGTAGAATAACCTGCGTTTCTCAGCAGATGCGAAAGAACCATTTGGAGAAGAAGCGGAAGTGTACCGATCACAACTACAATCATTCCGTAGCTGTGCGCATATCCCAGCGTATTCTCTGATGCTCCGAGGAATCTGAGCAGTGGGTCAAGAAGCAGCCCGACAAACAATGAGTAAAGCAATCCAACTGCTGCAGCTCCATATACGCTGAAAGCGCTTACTCTTCTTGCATCATCTGCATTTCCTGCTCCAAGCAGTCTCGCGACATGGCTTCCTCCTCCGATTCCGAACAGGTTGCCGAAGGATATATTCAAAAGCAGCACCGGCAGTGTTATCGTTGTGGCCGCCATCATAAATGAATTCCCTGTACGTCCTATATAGAACGCGTCTACCATGTTATAAACCAGGCTGATAAGCTGGCTTATTACGGTAGGCACGGCTAGAGTCATGAGCGCTTTTCCTATTGGAACTCTTGCAAAGAGTTCTGTCTTATCCGTCATTGCTTTTTTCATAATGTTCTATCTTTGAAATCCTAAAATATCCAATTATAACAGCATCAGCCGGTCGGTTGTTTTCCTAAGCGATTCTATCACCCGACGAACTCCTTGTGCAAGACATATCATTTAAATTACGAGGCTGCGAAAGATTCCAGCATATGAAACGGATGAAAAACAGAGATACCCGAACAACGCATAACAGAAGATTCCTGCTGCCTGCTGTGGTTTTCCTTATCTTCCTTGTCACGGCAGTCTTCCTTTTATATCCGAAAACGACAAAACGAGGCGTCCTCTGCGGTCCTTACCGCATTGTGAAAGTATTTGACGGGGATACGATTTCGGTTGTTATCCGTAATAGGGAAACCACCATACGTATGATCGGCATTGATACTCCGGAAAGCGTCAACCGCGATCAAAGCCTAAATACACCGGAGGGATTGGAGGTATCCCTGTGGGTGCACAACTATCTGAAAGGGCGCAAAGTATGGCTCGAATACGATGAGCAAAGATATGATCGTTACGGCCGAACTCTCGCATATATATGGCTTGATGAAGGAGAAACCATGCTGGAGGATATCCTTCTGAAAAACGGTATGGCAACAGCCCTTGCCATTGAGCCGAATGTGCGCTATTCATCCCATTTTTCAGAGCTTGAGCATCAGGCAAAACAGGAAAAAGCGGGATTTTGGGAAAGCGGCTTCTTCCAATAAGCAGCAAACCCGCCTGGTTCAATCAGACGGGTTTTGTTCAGTCAGAAATTATGCCTCTTTTACAAGTTTTCCGGTTATCTGTTCCGGAACAAGCGCAAACATCCGTGTTCTGAAGCCGGCTCTCCTTATTTCATCTTCAATGTAAGCATCATCGTCGGTAAACTTCCGGCTCAGTTTATCCGCGACACTGTATACAGTATTCTTGTCCTCTATAAACTCTACATGTCCGAAAACAATAACCGATCTGATATTCAGCGCCCAATCCCCTTCCTTTTGAAATCCTCTGTCATATATACAAAAGGAAGCTTTCGGATTTCTCATGAGCGCGTCGATCTTATGTCCTTTTTCTCCGCCGTGAAAATAGATTTTCCCGTCCTCTTCGCAATAATAATGATTCAAAGGCATACCATAGGGGTAGCCATTATCCCCGATCACGGAAAGGACTCCGCGCAGTTCGCTTTTCAGGAGGCTGATGCACTCGCTCTCAGACAACTCCTGCTTTTTTCTCATTAATTCTCTGAACATGTTTCCCCCGCATCAAAATGGTTTCGATCAGTATTCTGACCTTATTTCGTCCAGTTTATACATTTCTTTGAATTTCCGTTCATCCTCCGGCGAATTGATGAGCATCACCTCAACGAAATGTCCTGTTTCGCGGTCTCTGAATCCAGCCACTTTCTCCCCGCTGCAGACGGAACAGCGTACGACAGCCTCCTGCTTCTTTGGATCATAGGGAATTGCTGCAGAAAAATCTTCTTTCTCAACGTAAGCTCTTCTTGCCTGCATCGCACCTGTTATGATCAAGACCAATGCAATTGCCTCAATCAGAAGCGCTGCCCAATCCGGAACAACCCCGGGAATTATAATCTTGTCAACAAGCATCAGCACCGCGAAAAGCAGCAAACCGATCAAAGTCCGTTTATACATACAAAAGTCCCCTGTACAATTCCTATGATAACAGAAAAACACAATCAGCATATTGCACGCCAAATGCACTACACTTAACCTGCTGTTCATTCATGCTGAGAGAATAATAGCATGTTTTGCGGCACAATAACAAGTATAACTGTTCGCATAAAGAAAGGGTTTTACCGTATAAGAGCTTTGAATAGAAAAAAGAGAAAAAAATCAAGGAGGCAGATATGAACCGCTTTATAGCTTTTTGCGGTCTGGATTGCGAGAAATGTGACGCAAGGATTGCAACGGTCAACAACGATTCTGCGCAAAGACGGATTGTCGCAAAGCTCTGGTCAGAGCTTAACGGAACAGAAATCACGCCAGACATGATCAATTGCAGCGGATGCCGCATCGAAGGCGTAAAAACACCCTACTGTGATTCCCTGTGTCCAATCAGGAAATGTGCTTTAGCACGTGCGGTTGAAACGTGCGGAGACTGTATCGAATCAGGATTCTGTGAAAAACTTGAGGCAATTACCGGAAATAACGCTGAAGCCTTAAATAATCTGAACAGGAACAGCAGTTCATCCGGGACATAACACCCCCATTGGAATTATTAATCGTTTGCCTCATAGCCCTGCAAGCCGCTTTTCGGCGGTCTTTCGCTTTCACTCAGAAGAAGTGTCTGTGAATCATCTTCCTCCGTCTGCAGAGCCTTGTACATTGCAGCAGCATCCCCTTTACCAGGGGCCTCGTTCAGCGAAAGGATCTCAACTCTCACGGGTCTACGGGCAAGTTTTAATTCTACCAGATCCCCTGTCTTCACTTGAAAGCCTGCCTTGACCGGTTTGCCGTTAACCCAAACTTTCCCCGCATCACACGCCTCGTTTGCAAGCGTCCGGCGTTTTATAATTCTGGATACTTTTAAAAATTTATCAAGTCTCATTGTATTCTCCGAAAATGGTATCAACAAAAAATACGAATAAAAAAGAGCCGCTGCAGCGGCTCTTTTTTATTCAACAGAAGAAATTACTTCGCAACTGCGTCCTTAAGGGCCTTGCCGGCTTTGAAAGCGGCAACACGGGTTGCAGGGATGCTGATCTCTTCCTTGGTTCTGGGATTGCGGCCTACGCGAGCATTGCGCTCCTTGGTCTCAAAAGAGCCAAAACCTACGAGCTGGACCTTGTCGCCCTTAACAAGAGCTTCGGTAATTGCTTCGAAAGCAGCGTTGACTGCCTTCTCGCCGTCTTTCTTGGAAAGACCTGCTTTTGCTGCAACAGCAGCAACGAGTTCGGATTTGTTCATGTTATTCCTCCTAAATAATACTCGGCGCTCGCCGATAATACAGGTACACCCTATATCCGAAAGGTGTACAGCTATACTTGACATCCGACTGAGTCAAAATGTCGTATTGGAATGTATCATATCTTCTGAAGATTATCAAGGTTTTTTTCCCATAAAAAGGGAAAATCTGCAATTTTCATTGTTTTTTCTGTGCGAAATCACCTTAAATGTAACAGTTTTGAGATTTTTTCACCCTTCGGGATCAGCTTCATATCCTCCGCCGTAATTGCTTTCAGTTTAATCGCCGCGACAGCGTAAACCACCACTCCAACAAGTACCGCAGCCATCATTGCGACAACATAATGCGAACGGGATACTACGCCCATTGCCCTGGATAGTCCAAAATAAACCAGCCATGCACTTAATCCCATCGCCGCACTTGCCATTATCGGGCCTTTCAGAATATTGAGGACCTTCGGGTTCTTATCAAGTGCATAGCACATGAAAACAAAATTCATTACAGCCATAATGACATAACTGATCAACGAACCCAAAGCCGCTCCGTATACATTGATCCTTGGATCGGCCACCAGGAACCAGTTCACGGTGATTTTGATCAATCCGCCTGTTATGAGTGTGATCATCGTGAATCTTTCTCTTCCCGATGCCTGAAGAATTGCGTTTTCCATCAGAACCATGCAAACGAAAAAAGATGCCACACCGAGTATCGCAAGAAGTCCCGGCCCGGAATCATGGCTGCCTCTGTATATAACCCGCATGATCGGCGTGGAAAGCACCGCAAGTCCGACACCCATCGGAAGGCAAACCGCAGCCGCTATGCGCATCGAATCCTCGGAAATCATCGTTGCCTTGTCATTTTCCCCTCTGACATTTGCCGCCGCAATGGCGGGAACAACCGATATCGTCAGCGGCGTAATAAATGCAGCAGGAAGATTGTATAGGGTCTGCGCCTCCCCGTATACACCGTATAGTGTCTGCGCTTCATTCAGCCCGCAGCCTGCTCCCGATTGGAGTCTTGCCATGCAGATTCCGGAATCGATCAGATTAATTATGGAAAGGGCGGACGCTCCAAGCGCAATCGGTATTCCGATCCTCAAAAACCTTCTGAGTATCCGGCCCTCGCTGTCCGGTATATCGGCATCATCAAGCGGTATATCCTTATAATACGTTCTTTTATATATCATCATAAAGATGAGCGCAACCGCAGACCCCGCCGTAACGCCGAAAATGGCCCCGGCAGAACCTTCCGCCTTGCTTCCGCCGGCCTTCATTATCACGGCGGCGAGGGCAAGTCCAATGATTACCTTGGCAAGCACTTCAAGAACCTGTCCGATTGTTGTCGGAATCATATTCCCGTATCCCTGGCAGTACCCTCTGTATCCGGATACGAGGCAGACAAGAAAGACAGACGGCGCCATCATTCTGATACTCGCAGCGGCATCCGGATTATGAAGAATCCATCCCGCTATAGCAGCGGGGAAAAACAGCATAATCAGAGAACAGAAGATACCGATTGCAAGAAACGTCTTCATGGCCGCGCGGAAAGTTGCTCTTGCCTGCATGGGTCTGTTCTCGGCATTCGCTTCCGAGATCAGGCGTGACAGTGCCACGGGAAGTCCTGCGGTAGAAAGTGTGAGAAACACATTGTAAACGCTGTATGTCTGAATGAACATTGAATATCCGTCATCGCCGATGATGTTAGCAACAGGGATTTTATACAAGGCTCCGAGGATCTTCATAATAATGACGCCGGCAGTAAGAATTGCGGCGCCATAAAAATAATTCTGGCCTTTTGTCTTCTCTTTATTATCCATATAATCAATCCTCACAGGGGAGAACAGAAGAAGTATCCGATTCGAGTGATTTACATAATTTATAATTTTTAATCAGTATACACTATCACACAAAAAAAATCAAACCCAATAAAGCCTCCATAAGCTTACCACGGTAAAACTATTTGCCATTCCTGCAGCTGCATGATAAAATTAATTAAAATGCAATTACGGCGGAGTTTTGTACAATGATCAGATTCTATAATGGGAAAGTGTTGCTTTTTGGAGAAAACGGTCCTGTTGTTTCGGACGATGAGGTGCACGTTTCCGGTGAACAGATTGTATATGTCGGTCCTCGCAGGTTTTCCGACAAAAGCACTTTTGAGCGCGAGATCGATCTCAACGGAGATCTGCTTATACCCGGCTTCAAAAACGCACATACCCACAGCCCCATGAACTTTCTCCGTTCTCTCGCGGACGACATGCCTCTGGATCGCTGGCTTCGTGAATCCTGCTGGCCGAATGAGGCAAAGCTCGACGAAGAAGCTGTTTACGACATAACCAGACTCAGTATCCTTGAATATCTTTCTTCCGGAACCACTGCCGTTTTCGATATGTACAACCACTCCGAAGCCTTTTCCCGTGCATGTGTCAACAGCGGTTTTAAAGCAGTCATCTGCTCCGCAATGAACGATTTCGATAAGGATCCCGCGGATATTGAGCGTGATTATCTGAGATTGAACGGGTTCGGCGGTCTGATCACATACAGGCTCGGAATCCATGCCGAGTACACCACCGGCCTCGAGCGGCTGAAATACATGGTCTCCCTCTCCGAAAAGTATCATGAGCCCTGCTGGGCCCACCTGTGTGAAACAAGAGGAGAAGTTGAAGGATGTATATCCCGTTACGGAATGACTCCTCCACTCTTTCTTGACAGTATCGGGTTTTTCCAATTTGGGGGCGGCGGGTATCACTGTGTCTGGATGAGCGACGAGGATATCCGTCTGTTTTCCAGAAAAAGACTTTATGCCGTGACCTGTCCTTCGTCCAATCTAAAGCTTTCAAGCGGCATCGCACCGGTTGCCCGAATGGCTCGCAACGGAATCTGTATTGCCATAGGCACCGACAGTGCAGCCAGCAACAATGCGCTGGATATGTTCAGGGAGATTTATCTCGCAAGCACACTTCAAAAATATATTGAAAGCGATCCGACTGCGTGTCCGGCAGGCGATGTTCTTAAAATGGCATGTATCAACGGTGCCCTGTGTATGGGGCTGAATGACTGCGACGGTATCGCTCCAGGCAAAAAAGCAGATATGGCCGTGATAGATCTTCACAAGCCAAACATGAGACCGCTGAACAATCTGCCGGCCAACATCGTCTATTCCGGCTCCAAGGAAAACATCCGGCTCACCATGGTGAATGGAAGGGTACTCTACGAAAACGGCCGCTTTTTCATAGGTGAGGAAGCGGAAAGTATATATGAAAAAGCGGAAAAATTCATGCGCGAAAAAGTACGAAAGGGGTAAGCGGCATCATGTCTTCCGGCGAATGGTCCATCAATTCTTTCATTTCCGATCTTGCCAATCCCGTTTACGCTCCCGGCGGCGGGGCGGCGGCGGCTCTATCTGCCGCGCTCTCTTCTGCGCTGGTATGTATGGCATCCTCCCTTACTGCCGTCAAGCCGCGATTCTCCGTTTTCCGGGATGAGCTCACCGCGGCATCTGAGAAGCTCAGGGAACTGAACACACGTCTTATCGCTCTGATAGACCGCGATGCCGAAGCATTTGAACCTCTCTCCAAGGTCTATAAGCTGCCGAAGGAAACCGAAGGCTATTTTCAGATACGACAGGCTGCCGTACTCTATGCATGCAGTGTTCCGGAAGACATCCTGCTTTGCATATCTGAGATCAGCGCTATTCTTGCATCAATTAAGGACAAGTGCAGTCCGTCAATACTTCCCGACATCTGCTGTGCGGCCTATCTTTCCGCCGCAGCGGCAAAATGCTCAGCGATAACCGTATTTTCAAACACGAATATGATACAGGGCACGGCCGACGCTCGGCGTATAGCAGACAATACAATGCAGATAACGGAAGAAATCTGTTCTGTCTGTGAATCAACGGCCTCCTCTATTGCAGAAAAGTTCTCGCCGGAGGGACACTGATGGCACGGATCCTTTACGGAAAGCCTTTGGTGGAGGCTCTTTCCGACAACATTCATGACCGCGTGCTCCGACTAAAGGCAAAAGGTGTCATACCCTCTCTTGCTATTGTCAGAGTCGGCAGCAACGGCAGTCAGCTCGCTTA
>JAEEGL013432379.1_pt1 | contig 12497 bp, 9 predicted proteins | sample 9134231 | NCBI WGS metagenome assembly JAEEGL01 (sample SAMN16246548, study PRJNA631951) | gut metagenome | biome: gut microbiome; feature: rumen; material: fiber-attached | host: Bos | place: Iran: Karaj | collected 2018-10
TTCATCATTAGCGTCAACAAACACCTCTAACAAAATAGGTTTTTCTGTTATTTCATCAGCGGTGAATTTCTTAAGTGCGATTTCAAAATCACATTTGTTATTTGCACTCAAATATTCAAAGCCAAGATCTTCTGCATAATGTTTAACAAGAGCAGTGGATTTGTTACCAAAGTGACCTGCAGCCGCTACATAAGGAGCAACTTCATCTTCAAGAAGTCGATAAGCCATTGCATATGATTTCTTGAATTCGACACCACAACCATTATTAATAACCATAATCCTGACATTGCTACGTAAATACCTATTTCCAATGCTATTTAAATCATAAAAAAAAGCGAGATCACCAGTGATGCAATAGCACAATTTACTAGCATTGTTGAGAGAAGCGCCAAGCATTAATGACATAGCACCATCTATTCCAAAGCCTCCTACAGGACAAAAAACATTTATTCCATCTAGAAATTCAGAGTAGTTCCATACTCTGAGCGTATTAAGGATACTTAACACTACTGTTGACCCTGACGGAATGTGTTTAGAAGTTAGACCTGCTATCCAAACATTGGAAAAAGGCATTTGTGCCAATTGGCTTGGCAAACAACTTTTTAATTTTTCGTAGTTAAGAATGCACTCTTGATAATACTCTGTGTTGTTTGTATTTTCTTTTATGTATGAATTAAAGAATTCCTCCTCACACATTTCAAAAACGCATGTGATATTTCTAAATGTATCTCTTATTTCGCCATCAGGAGAGACCCTCCATGTTTCATCCCCCCTAATCATACGCATTGCGCCCTCTTCACCAGAAACTTCGCCAATATGTACGAGAAGCTCCACCTTATATGCAGGAATATTTGCCTTATTAATAGGAGCTTGGTTAATAGCTAAAGGATAATTTATTTTATACTTGCCATAATAATTACTCGTATGGTCACAAAATACAACAGCATTATTTGTTTCACAAAACTTTTCAATCGCGGTAACCTGTTTTGAAGTCCAAGGTTTATGTGATCCTACAAAAATACCAATTCTGCCTTTTGCCATATTGGGGAGTTCTGAACACCTATTATAGCGACTGATTTTTCTAACTTCAGGCAAGTATTGCTGCGTAAGGGCTGTCTGTTCGTTATAACTATATGAGGTTATCAAGTTTATATGGACAGGCCCTCCTCCGTTTCTATTAACTTCAAGTAAAGCGCGATTTGCATTAATCTCGCATTCCCATTCTTCATCTTTGCTTTTAACAAGAGGTAATGATAGTGTCAACTTACAAACGTCTTTAGGTGGTGACGTTCTATCCGTTACTTGTGCAAATAGATGACCATTTCTGTTTGAAGGTTGAGAAGATGTTAAAATAATTAATGGCAATTTGCTATAATAAGCCTCAGTTGCACCAGACATATAATTACGAGCAGCCGTCGCACCTGTACAACTTATTACCACCGGTTCACCAGATTCAAGTGACAAGCCACACGCTATATATGCAGCAGATCTCTCATCTACCGATGAATAAATCTGAAAAAATGGATCATTTTGTATGCTACCAACAAATACCGAATTTGCAGTACCTGGAGAAGCCACAACCTTTTTGATATTATGCTCTTTTAATAGCGCAATTAATATTTGATGATTGCGTTCGTTTGTATAAAAATGTTTTTGCATTTTCAATCCTTTTTTATTCAAATTCATAATTCATGTCATCATTTGACAAAACACCTGCACCACCTGTCATATAAACTATATCTCCGATAATCATGCGCGACATATCACTAACTAATATAACAGCCATATTTGCTATTTCTTGTGGCAGAGCATATCGCTTTACTGGTACATTCTGAAGATAATAATCACCATTATCTAATTCTCCTGATGCTACCATTGGCGTGTACGTCTCTCCAGGTGCTAATCCATTCACTGTAATACCATAAGGAGTTAATACTTTAGCCAATCCTAAAGTTAATCCTCTAATCCCCCACTTTGATATTGTATATGCAGTTGCAGCTGGTCTTAAACTAGACGATGAGGCTATATTTAAAATATTACCTTCTATTCCGTTGTCTTTCATATAATGGCCTACAATCTGCGATAAGAAAAACACTCTTCTTAAGTTGGTGGATATCACATTGTCAAATTCACTTGGTTTACCATCAGACAGATGACATCCAAGAACGCCTGCATTATTTACAAGTACATCTATTCTGCCATATGTAGATTTTGATATTGCATCATAAAATACAGTTCTTAACGTCTCTACATTTGTAACATCCATTACTGTTCCGAAAACACATCCTTTTACATTTGTTTCTTTTTCTATTAACGAACATGCTTTCTGTAATTTCTCCAGTTTTCTACCAGTTATAATAACCTTCGCTCCAGCATTGACAAATGACTTTGCAATCTCAAGTCCTATACCGCTAGTTCCTCCCGTGACCAGGGCAACTCTACCTTTTAGAAGATCACTTGGAGCTAATGTCACAATTCGAGGATATACTTTCTTGGCAGGAAATGAATGTAGTAAAAACTTAACAACCTTCCTTAAGGAACTAATTATACGCCCCATAATTATTCATTTATTAATAATTCCAAAGATTGCTCAAAAAACTGCAAAGATTCCTCCCTTGCAACTTGTATTCTCTTATGAACGTCATCATAATTTATTGAAGTAGGGAGATCCTCTGTCCCATCTATCATCATATGTTTCTGGAGTCCAAAGAGGTCAAGTAGTTCATCTATTTTATTTCCTGCCTGTTCTCTTGTAAAAACCACAAACGGCTTACGATACTGTACTGAAAAGATAAGACCATGAAACGAGTTCGTTATAACCATCTCTGCATATTTTACAAGTGATAGAAACTCCTCAACTCCAGCTTTATACCATGGTTCATGTTTGTCTTTCAATGTTTCCGCTCGAAGGCTAATATCGATGACTTTATATCCTTTTTCTTCTGCAATTCTATCCGCAAAAGCAAACATCTTAGGATTATATCTACGTGCATACAATAGAATATATTTTTCTCTTATAATCCTATCTGCACAAATCATATCATAATCGTTTGATGTAAGGAGCAGGGTCGGGTCTATAGTTTTTTTACAAGGTACTGAGATGTTTTCCTTTATATATGGTATATACTTATTTTCTCGGATACCAAGCGCTTTGAAATTCTTTAATCGTTCATTTAAGATAGGATATGTGTTTTCATCAAATGTCGCATCGCCAAAACTTGCAGCATATGAAATTGATTTTCCCCTCATACAAGGGAAATTTGCAAAATAACCATCATCAAAACCATGAAACTCAAGTGTACAGAAGATGGTATCGCTTCCACATACAAATTTAGTAATCCCATCTTTTTCTACAATTTGCTCAAAATTTTCAAATGTATAATGAGTTCCCGTTTTATTAAAACGATTATGATAAAATTTATCAAACTTGAAATAGTTCTCATGAATTGCTGGTAATGTAACGATACATGCATGCTGAGACTCTTCATCTTGGTCAAACATATGCTTCATTGGATTAAGGATATCCTTATCCAAATGTATTCGAGGGCAATAGTCTATCAATACTGCTTCATATTTATCTTTTCCGAGCCGATTTATTGTGTTGAAAACTGCCCACGATTGTAATGCCGACCCGTAGTTTGTAAAATTCGCATAAATATTAAAGCTTACAATTCCAATCTTAGTCATAGATATTTACTTATCAAGTTCAACTAATGCACACATAAATCTTTCCATATACTTCTTTTCGCCAATCGAAACACGTAAACATGTTCCAAAATCTCCTACATTAGGATATGACTTAATAAGAATCTTTTTCTCAGATTTCATTCTTTCCACAATCTTCTCTGCATCAGTCTTAGTCTTGATGAAAATGAAGTTACCAGCCTCTCCTTTATGAGCATAGCAGTTAGCGTCAAGTTCATCAATGAGATATTTTCGACCTTCATTGAACTTGTCTATCAAAGACTGAAGAACACCTGGTGTTTCAATAATCTTTTCTGCAAACAACATAGCAAATGCATTTGTGTTATGCGGCGTGCAAAGTTTCTGCACCATCTTAACACCCTCTGGCCAACCTGCAACATAGCCTAAACGACAACCTGCCATAGAGAACAGTTTAGAGAAGGTACGTGTAACAAACACATGCTCATGATTCAAAGCATAATCCATAAAGGTGCCTGGATAGAAATAATGGTATGCCTCATCTATGAGAACCGTTATCTGCTTCTCATTTGCAGCGTTCATAATACGTTCGAACTCCTCCTCTGTATAAACATTACCCATTGGGTTATTTGGGTTTAGAAGGATAAGCAATTGTGTATCATCAGTCAATTCTTTGATGATATTATTTACATCCATCGTCAAATCTTCGTTGTATGGTACCTTTATGAAATCACGACCGTACATCTCGGAATATACTTGGAACATGAAATAAGATGGTACGACACCAACAATACGTCCGTTCGGTGATGTGAATGCTTGGATAATATATCTTATACCCTCTGCAGACCCATTTACCAAAGAGACATGCTCAATGTCAGTACCAAGAAATTTTGCTAGTTTTTCAGTAAATTGCAATGTTTCCGGATATTGAGCAACAAATCTTGAATCCACTTCGGCTAAGGCTTTATTAATGAAGTCTTGCGGCAGGCCTCCTGGATTCTCATTCAAATCTAGTCGAAGATAATCTTTACGTGCATTTTGGTCAAAAATGCGAAACAACTTTTCAATTTTTGGATCTAAATAGTACATATTATAGAATATTAATCGTTAACATAATAAGCTTTTACTAAATGAGAGACCTGTTCTTCCTTAGGGGGTAGTTTCATATAATCTCCATATACTTCTTTCAAAAACAAATCAAATTCTGAAGGAACGGGAAAATTATGGCCCTCAAATTCGGCAAAACGCCCTTGACCATAAACACCCTTAGGCATAATTTTTAATGGTGCATATAGGCACCCAGAATAGTCATAATCATCAAAACCTCTATTCTTACTAAGTTTCTCAATTAATAATTGGAAGAATCTATAACCTATTATCCGAGCTACGCACCACATAAATGAATATTTTTTATGCTTTGAGGGTAAGTGACGATAAGATGCTAAAGAGCGTAGCCTTTCTATATAGATTGTAAATTTACTAACTAATGGGCGCTTTGCTGATTTAAATCCATCAATAGGAAAGATATCAATCCATAAACCCTTATGCGGATAATTTACCACACCATCATCTTCTATTCTTGTACAAGAATCAACTACTTTTATAAAGGGGTATGGATAGCCCTTAGTAGTGTATGACAAAATTTTATATCTTTGATTTAACAAACTTCCTGCAATATCTATTAGTCTCTCATAATCCTCTCTTGGCATAGATATATCTATATCATCATCCCATGGGATAAATCCTTTATGACGAATCGCGCCTATCAAGGTTCCAAAACTTAAATAGTAACGAAGATTGTATTCTTTACATATACTATTGATATACAATAGTATGTTTAGTTCACACTTCTTTACTTGCTCTAAAGATAAATACTCCTTCTCCATCTTTTGTCATGTAATTATACATGTTTAAAAAATCCTTTTTTGAAAAGATTTCGACCTACACGATTGAAACCTTTTCTAATAAAACAGTAAAAACTATTTGTAAAGTCTTAACCGTCTAGCACACCTTGCGAGCAGCCCTCTCATATACCAAGAATAGTAAAGCCAATAGTACGAAAAGCCTTTTTTCCCAAAAGAACTAAGTAAAATTTTACGATCTGCCTTCGAAACTGCCCTTGCCTTTTTTGAGCCAATGGTACTAATCCCTCCCTCAGACATATTACTGACTATGGCATTAATATCAATAAACGTCTTATTTTGATAATAACACCTAAGCATGAATTCCAAGTCTGCGGATAACCTCATTTCATCCTTGAATAACCCAACTTCATTATATACATTTTTAGGGACAAACAACCCTGGATGTCGCACTCCAGATACTATGTAAAATTTCGCATCACGATGTAGTGCAGGTATGCTCACTCCAGCTTTTTTTACACTACCATCCGTATAATGGAAATAAATACCACCACAGTACAAAGAGTTTAAATTACAATTATTTGCCTCAAAAGAGGCTTCTACATTTTCAAGGGCATCAGGCTCCAGCCAATCGTCGCTATTTACGATACCAATAATGTCCCCAGAAGCTCTCTGGATGCCTTTGTTCATCGCATTATAGATTCCCTTATCCGGTTCACTCTTCCACTTCATGCGACCTTCAAATAGAGGCTCATAACGCTTCACAATATCCAATGTTCCATCTTTTGAAGCGCCATCCACGATGATGTACTCATAATCCTTACAAGTCTGAGCAAGGACAGACTTTATAGTTCTTTCAATAGTCTTTTCACTATTGAAGCATATTGTTATAATAGAAAACTTCATGTACGTATTATTTAATCAATTTCTTTATTCTTCTTGTAAAGCCTCTCTTCTTTATTCTATTACCCTTTCCGAATACTATCCTACCATCTTCCCGTACTATTGCAGAAACTAACTTGTTCCCTTCGAGAGATACGTATTCGTCTCCATGTGTATTAAGTTCCCCTGTTATGTAATTACCTCGAATTATAGTTTTATTTCCATAACCCTTCCTGTTTCCAGCTATTTTACATGGGCCTAAAAAAATATTATCTTCAAAGACATTATTCATACAACTTCGCTCGCATTCATCAACATATCTTGCAGTCGCCACATATTGCCCTGGCCACATATTATAAACCAAATTACGTCGCACAGTACAATTGTAAGCCCCATCATCAAGATAGATTCCCCACAATTCACCGCCCTCATAACCGATATTGCGCACTATGTTGTTTTCTACAAGCACTCCGTCGGTATGTGTTATCACATAAATCCCACCTCCATCTGTAAGTTGTTTCTCTGCCCTACCCCAATTCTCAGAGTTGTCGATAAGATTATCTTTAATAACCCCCGTCATCCTTGCGGCAGCATATTCTCTCGAAATGCCCGCATAGATTCCTATATAACTATAGCCTTTTATACTATTATTGCCAACTACAAATCTATCTCCGCCCACTTGTATTGCGCATCCAGCTTTGTTAACAGTTCCAATGTTATGAATATTGTTATTAGCAATAAGAAAATCATCACATCCAACAAATGTAATGGCGTTGTTATTATACAGATCCTCAAAGTTACAGTACTCTACAGAACACGCCCCCTCTCGATTTGCCACACCATAGTTACAGTAGACGCCACTTCCACAATTTTTGAATGTACAATTATAAATATGCTTGTTAGGGCCTTTTATTACTATCGGTTTCCCTGAGCCGACAAATGTTAAGCCCTCTATAGTCAATTCCCTGTCACCATTAAGTGTTATTATATTGCTAGAACAACACATTCTTGCGATACTGCAATAGGCTGGCACATGCAATATGTCCTTCCCATCAAGGAACACTCCGCCATCAGCAAAGGGAAAATTAAAGAAACTTATTATTATATCTGCATCCGGCCTTTTGTCCAAAAGATCATAATTGTATGCGTTGTCTATCTGCCCATAAAGATAAATGCCATCAGACTTTAAGTTATATATATTCATCTGAACAAACCAATATCCAACCTTAAGCATCGCATTTTTCAATTCTTGTTCGGTTCTCTTAAGCAAGGAAGGGTATTCGTTAGGTACCTTTATTCTTATGCTCTTTGACGTTTTGTCAACTCGCTGCAAGTCAGATGCTTTCATACGAATAAACTCCTTACCATCCACAGCCCTGGACCGCTGAACCACATTGAATTTTTCGTCCATAAAATAGTAATTTGCAGCGCCATAACCTTTAACAGTAGCAGTCCAATAGCCATCTTGCACTTTCATATCCATCTTCTTCGTTACAGTCTGTTGAAATCCTACCAACACTGGTTTCCTCTTACCATAAGGTTTAATTTTTCCGCCCATATTAACTTTAGCTCCGTCAATATGGAACCAGTCACCATCAAGCAATATCGTTCCTTGATCCTTATCCTCAGAAAGCAATGCTATCAACTCTTCAGAAGACTTTACAACGCGTTGTGCGTATGCTTGCATCTGGACTAACGATATGAATAAAGGAAGCAACGCAATACAACCAATATGTTTTATTAATAACATTCTTTATTTTTAAGGGCTATTTATCAAACACTTCGCTAATTTAGAATCTTGTATATTTTTCTAAACATTGTATAAAGATAAATAACTTTCGAAGCATCTGTCTTTTGAAAAAAGTTTCAAAGCCCTTTCAGCACAAGCTTTGCGCATTGTAACATTTTCAAAATCAATAGACCTTATCACATCAGCCAATGTTTCCACATCACCTTTACTAACAACCCATCCTGTCTCAGGTGTCAAAGATTCTGGGCTTCCTCCTGTTCGATATGTTATAACAGGTGTACCACAAGCCATTGATTCGAGATTAACAGTGGGGTAATTCTCTTCGTATGTCGGATTTACTAAGACATCCGCTGCAGCATACATTCTGGCCAATTCCTGCTGATTCTGCGTCCTTCGTATTCCCACTATGCCTCGCGGTAATAGTTTTTGAATATTTTCCGTCACGCCTACAAGAATTATCAAATAATGGTCATCCAAAACTTCACGAAGCTTGATGAAATCAGATATTCCTTTTCTTTTACTCCAAACATCTGCCACTCCTAGAAGAATCTTTTTCCCTATCAAACCATATTGCATCTTTATATTATCGAGCTCTGAATCTGCATGCTCTATGGGTTTGAAAACATTCAAATCTATTCCATTATTAATGACCTTGACAGGAAAATCTTTCATGAACGACTCTTTTACGACGCCAGCCAACCACTCAGATGGTGTTATGATTGTAAGATCAAGACCATCAATCATCGCTTTCTTTCTTCTGTACATCTCCTCGCTCCTATCAAAGAACCAACTAAATCGTTTCCAATCAGGGCAATGTACACAATTATCTTTCCACTTAGTACAATTAATCATATCAAAATGTGGACAATATCCTGTGATACCCCAGCAGTCATGAAACGTCCAAAACACCTTGATATGCTTCTTCCTCAAATAATCGAACAGCATTGATAAATGGCAATCGTGGCTATGAAGAACGTGTAGATGGACAATATCTGGTTTTATTTCATCAAGGTGTTTTATCAGTTCTCGTGTAGCTGATTTTGCCTCAAAACCATATGTTCCGAACAGTTTCTCCCTAAAGGCTTGTACCTTGGCATAGAAGTCATTTTCATACTTGATTGCCAATGGATAGTCCGACTGCCATCGACTATATAGAATATAATTCTCTATCCCCCTTTTTGTCAAGAGCTCGCTCACAGCCACACATATTTTACCCGTGCTGCCTCTACCACAAACACTGTTAACTTGTACTATTTTCATACAAATACAAATAGCTTATTCGCCTAAAACGCTTTTAAATACTTCCATCTGGTAATATGGATTCCATTCCTTATCGATTACATCATAACATGCAGTCCTTGTTTCTTCTCTTTTATCCTTTTTTGCTTCAATCCACTCTTCTATGCATGTGGCAAGACTATTCTCGTTGTCTTTTTCAAAGAAGCATCCTGTCACTCCATCCTTGATAGCCTCAAACTCTGGCATTTGCCACATAAAATCATTATGGGTCAACACAGGAGTTCCAAATGTTAAAGAATGTATAGATGTCAACCCAACATTACCTGGTGACACGCACAAATCAGCATTATATAATAGTCGTGCATTCTCTTCCTCGTCATAGCAGGCTCCGTAAAACCATACAAACTGTGACAAATCAAGTTCTTTTATCCGCTCTTCTAGGGCTAATCTTTCTTCTCCATCACCTACAAAGACTACATTATAATATTTCCCTCTTTTTCGCAATATTGAAACCGCATCAAGAAGCATTGATAATTTTTTTACCTTTGTCAATCTTCCTATAAAAATAAGTACCGGTTGTTCGTTTCCGAAGTGTTCCGTATAAATGGATGTCCGCTGAATTTTTTTTCTTATTCTAACTTGATGGTCATAATCAAGAGAATTATGGATAACATGGAATTTCTCAGTTGGATAGCCCATGCTTATCATTTTTTCTTTAGCATAATTACCATAGATAAAAAGACCGTCAGCAAGTCCAAAATACGCTTTTCTAACCAACATTCTTAATTTGTTCTCATATCCATACACTCCATGAGTCCAAATATACACTTTCTTTTTCCAAAATAATTTAGATATTAGTAAAAATATCCAATGCGATATATCATTTGTACCAGCTGTTAAGACATAGAAATCATAGTCCTTAAAGATAGTGGATATAATTCCGGATTGAAATACATAGTGACCAAGATTTCTAACATGCACATACCGTGCATCTTTTAAGGAAGAAATATCAAACTTCTTTATTCTCAAATCTTCATCACCAAAGATAAAACTACTATTATATGCCTCATCTAAAAGGCTATAAATTCTTAATCTATAATGTGATGGATAATTAAATAAAAAACATTTTTTTTTCATCATTATCTTTTTTTTATAAACAACATACCAATGAGACCCCAAAAATAAGTTTCACCAAGATAGCTTCCAGAAACAAACAATTTAACAAAACCAAGTACGAAGAAAGCCGCATAGATATATAATATATCACTCTTGAAGAACTGTTTAAATTTTAAAAATAGCGATACTACCAAAATTACTAAAAAAACGGAGCCCAATATGATACCATAATCAATTAGAAACTCATATATAATAGAATGCGCATAACCCTGATTACCATGTTGATGCAATATGAATCTATCCCCCATAAGCCCATATCCAAATGGCTGTATATCAATTGCTTCTAACATTAAACTATATATAGCCTCCCTCGAACTAGACTCTTCGAAAGAGCCATCAGATATTTTCAAAAGCGTTCGAGAGGATGCCCCATGTTCATCCATATAGGACATTACACTATCAGAAAAAGAAGCAAAGAAATGAGAGAGTATTAAAAATATAGCAACAATAGAAAGAAAATATAATAGCACTTTACCAGCAGAAATTGTATATCTCTGAAAACTTGTAAGCGCCAAAAAAACAACACCACACAAAAAACACCACCTTGATCCTGTTACTAATATTACAATCAGCCCTATAATAGAGAGTATAATATCGAGGATCTTACCCTTCGTAACTCCATAATAGAAAGAACAGCATACCCCTGGTAACATAAAATATGAGAAAGACATATAATTAATCTCAAAAAAATGGTCATTGACAAAGACTGTCCAATAATAATCTATAATAGAAAGTATAATTAGTAATAATGAAGGGTATCTAATATAATCTACAATATAATATATGTTTCTATTTAGATAATTTGTATAGACCATCATTGGGAATCCCATCAAGGGAATAAACAATAAGATACTTGTCAAAGGGTTGTAATCTTTACTTATGAAAGCATCTTTAATTTCTGGATACACCAAATAGCTCGTAAACAAAGCTAACATGACCAGAAACATTATTACAAGAAGTTTTTTGTTAATTCTTGATAGAAAAGTATATGAATACAATCCAACTGCTGCTAAAAAAAGGTAAAATAAGGCACTCACAGACCCCATACCGAGGTTAAGCTGAATGATATCGTTAATATAGTAATTATAGGAAGGAATAAAAATACACAGAATTAAAGATATAAGTGCGTATTTCTCTCGCTTCGTAGGGATATTATATGATAACTCCATTTGTTGTATTAATAATAGTCGGAGGAAAGATCTATTCTAAAAGAAGTAAATAAAAAATAGCAAAGAATTAAAAAATCAAGTATGGAATTCTATATCCATCTTGCTACATTGTTTCTCAATATAAATATTTACTGCAACTATATCTTCCAACTCTCTTACAAAGAAATACCCTTTATCTGGATTAATGTGCAGTAATTTACGTTTGATAATTCGGATACCACCTTCCCAGTAATATTTGAGTTTTATCCACATGCTCCCTAAAAACAAAGCGAATTTATTTTTAGTAAGCGCATAAGCCAAAGATCTGAAATAACTAAAATGTGCCACAAAATAGACATAGAGTTTTTCGAAATCGATCTCATCAATTAAATCATCGTGGCCCATGTTACGCATAGACTCAACAGCACTTTCGCAATAGATTGTAGGGGCAGTCCAGACCTTCGGTATTTTCTCATACCAGATATCTTCTATGTTTTCAGGAAGAAAAGGCAAACTCTTAAAGTCTGTCGTCCCTTTATGCTTCATTGCTACAGCTCCACCTCCAAGGTGTTTGCTAGCACCACTGTAACAAATTGGGAATTGAATGGTTGCAAACTTGTCAACGACAAAAGCCAAAGCAACACCGTTGGCAATATCCGGCGATGCACCCGGGAAATATGAACTACATTTTCCCCATACACGGTCTAATGCACTTCGTTTAACTATTCCGTGATAAAGCCTCGGTAATGTACCATCCGTCGAAATACCCTCTGCCAA
>JAEEGL013567923.1_pt1 | contig 12497 bp, 12 predicted proteins | sample 9134231 | NCBI WGS metagenome assembly JAEEGL01 (sample SAMN16246548, study PRJNA631951) | gut metagenome | biome: gut microbiome; feature: rumen; material: fiber-attached | host: Bos | place: Iran: Karaj | collected 2018-10
ATCCGTTCCCTGGATCACTTCGCCGAAGCCGTCTCTTCCCTGCTGCAGGGCCAGATAGCCGAGATATAAGGACCGGAAGAAAAAACTCCGCCGCTCCCGTTCGGGGAAGCGGCGGAGTTTTTTTGTTGTATCGCCGGGGCTCACATACCCAGCAGGTCGCAGTTGCGGCCGGCTTTCAGGATATACGAGGGCAGCTCATGCCCCACCAGTTCGCCGGTGCGTCTCGCGAGCCCGATCACGGCTTCGGTATCGATCCCGGTAGCGATGCCGGCCTCGTCGCAGAAGGCGAGGACGTCTTCGGAAGCCACGTTCCCCGCCGCGCCGGGCACGAAGGGGCAGCCGCCCAGTCCGCCCAGGGAGCTGTCAAAACGGGTCATGCCGGCATTCATCGCAGCTACGATGTTGGCCACGGCCAGGCCGCGGGTGTTGTGGAAGTGCAGCCACCACGAGGCTTCCGGGAACTGCTCGCGCACGTGCAGGCACAGAGACTCCACCTGCCGGGGTTCGGCCATGCCGGAGGCGTCGGACAGCGAGATCTCGCTGATGCCCACATCCAGGTACGCGCGGATGATGGAGTCAACGTCCTCCACGGGCGTCCTTCCCTCCCAGGGGGAGGCGAAGGGCATGGAAATGGAACCCGAAATGGCGATGCCGTTTTCCTCCGCCGCCGCCACGCAGCCGGCAAACCCGGCCACGCTCTCTTCCGGCGTCATATTCAGGTTGCGCAGGTTGTGCTGCCGGCTGGCAGAGACGTTCAGCTTTACCTTGCGGCAGCCGCAGGCGACAGCGCGCTCCACGCCCTTCAGGTTGGGGATCAGCGCCCGGAGCTCAACGCCCTCCACGGCGTCCAGAGCACGGAAGAGCTCGTCGGTATCCGCCATTTGCGGGACGCGCTTCGGATGCATGAAAGAGCCGACCTCGATCACGGGGAAGCCCGCGTCGATCAGCGCGCGCAGCAGGGCAAGTTTGTCTTCGGTGGAGACGATGGTCTTCTCATTCTGCAGGCCGTCGCGTAGGCCGACCTCGCAGAGGGTCACGGAAGAAGGATATTCGATCATAACGTTCTTCTCCTCAAAACGGCCGGCCGGCGTACGGGACGCCGGCCGGAGCATGTTTCTCATAGCCCCGGAGGGCCGGGATCATTTCGCGAGGCTGGGGATCCAGTCAATGAGCTGCGGGAAGATAACAAGGATCACGATGTCTATCACAGCGATTAACACGAATGGTATGATCTCTTTTATGATGCCGTTGACCTTTGCCTTCGCGGAGTTTGCCGCCACGTACAGGCACACGCCCACAGGCGGAGTCAGGTTGCCGATGGAGATGTTCACGATAACGGTGACGCCGAAAGCGATCGGGGAAATGCCGGCCGCCTGGATGATGGGATAGAGCACGGGAATGAACATGATCTGCATCGCGGTGCCTTCCAGGAAGAAGCCGCCGATGAAGAACACGATATTGACTACCAGCATGACCCACAGCCGGTTGTTCACCGAATTGCCGAACATGTTAAGGATCACGTCCTGGAACTTGTTGCTCTGCATGATCCAGGCAAGGAGGCTGGAGGTGCCGATGATGAACATGACGTTCGAGGCGTTGATGATGGAGTCCACGAACATCTTCGGCAGGTCCTTCAGGCTGATGGAACGGTAGACCACCAGGGCGAGGAAGAGCGTGTAGGCGACCGCGGCGATAGCGGACTCGGTGGCCGTGAAGATGCCGCCGAGGATGCCGCCCACGATGATCAGCGGAGCGAGGATCGGCAGGATGGCGTGCAGGAACGCCCTGCCGATGAACTTCAGATCGAGGCGGGCCTTGTGATCCTTGTCATAGCCGCGCCGGATGCAGATCACCGCGCAGAGGGCCATGAAGGTCACGCCCACCATGATGCCCGGGATGATACCGCCGAGGAACAGTTTGCCCACGGAGATGCCCGTGATGGACGCCAGAACGATCATCGGCATGCTGGGCGGGATGATGATGCCCAGGGTGCCGGAGGAGGCCATCAGGGCCGCGGAGAACTCACGGGGATAGCCGCTGCGCTCCATGCTCGGCACCATGATAGAGGACAGGGCCGCCGTGTCCGCGGGAGCGGAGCCGGAGATGCCGCCCATCAGGATACCGGTGAGCACGCCCACGTAGCACAGGCCGCCGCGCAGCCAGCCCACCAGGGAGTTCGCAAAATCGATGAGCTTCTGGGTGATGCCGGAGCGCTCCATGATGGAGCCCACCAGCATGAAGAACGGGATGCCCATGAGCGTCACGCTGTTGACGCCGTTGTAGATGCGCTGCGCGGCGATCATCAAGGGGACCTCGCCCTGCATGATCAGTTCCGCGATAGCGGCCACGCCCAAGCCGACGGCGATGGGCGTTCCGGTGAGGATCACCAGCACCAGGAACAGGCCGATCATGAAGAACAGAAGGAACGATACGCTCATGCTTCGATCTCCTCCTTCTTTTCTTCCTTTTTGCCGAAGATCTTGTTGAAGATGTCCACGATGCAGTAGAACGAGCTGAAGATGCCGCACAGGGGCACGCACAGATACACTCTGCCGTAGCGCAGGTTCAGCGCGGGCGACCGCATGTTGATGGTGCTTTTGCAGTACTTGAAGCCGTAGATCGTCAGCACCACGAACAGCACGAGCGTCAGGATATCGCTGAAATATCCGATGGCATTCCTGAGCCTGGCCGGATATTTCTCCACGATGAAGTCTACGCCCAGATGTTTTCTATAATAGACCCCGATGGAGATCCCCAGGAACATCATCCATGTGAATACCATACGGGAGAACTCTTCGATCCAGGTGACAGCGCCGCTGAGAAGGTTTCTCGAGACGACGTTGTAGAACAGGATGCACAGCAAAAACGCAAAGGAGATCGTACCGAAAACGAAAAAGCACTTGAAGACCCATTTGGCGAGTTTCTGCAGCGCCCGGTTGAAAGAGGCCATACGCTCCCTCCTCCTTGACAGATGATTCAAAGGCCGTGATTAAGGGGAACAGCACCGCAAGGAGCTGCGATGCTGTCCCCAAATGCCCCGAAGGGCTGCCGGATCAGTAGGGATAGTTGATGATCTGCTCGATCAGCTCGGCGCCGTAGGTGTCGCGGAACTGGTCATACACGGGAGCGGTGGCGGCACGCCAGGCTTCCTTGTCGGGGTTCTCGTTGATGATGACGCCCTTCTCCTTCAGGAACTCGATCTGCTCGGCTTCGCTGGAGCGGATGCCTTCCTTTTCGATCAGGCCGCCGGCGTAGCAGGCGTCCATCACGATCTGCTGATCTTCCGGAGTGAGCTTCTCCCAGACGTTGCCGTTCATCAGCACGCCCATCACGGCGTAGATGTGGCCGTCGAGGACCATGTACTTCTGCACTTCGTAGAAGGCGTTATCCACCATGGCGAACACGGGGCCTTCCTGGCCGTCGATGGTGCCGTTGGAGCAGGCAAGGTAGACTTCCTTGATGTCCAGGGTGGTGGTGGAGGCGCCGAGAGCAGCAGCGGTGGCGTTCTGGATGGCGTTGTTGGGCACGCGGATCAGCTGGCCGGCCATGTCTTCGGGCCCGTTGATCTCACGCTTGTTGGTGGAGTAGTGACGGAAGCCGGACTCCCAGTAGTCCAGGATCATGACGTGGTTGCTGTTCCAGATCTGATTGCGGAAGTACTGGCCCGGTTCGCCGGCGAACACGGCGTCAACGTGCTGGGCGTTGGCGAACAGGTACGGCAGGGAGAATACGGTGAAGTTGGAATCGAGCTTGGAGATGGAGCTGGAACCGATCAGGCAGCAGTCGACGGTACCCATGGCAACGCCTTCGGCCATTTCGTTCTCGGTGCCCAGAGCGTTGTCGCCCAGGATCTCCACCTTCACGGCGCCCTTGGTGTTCTCTTCGACCAGGCGTTTGAACTCTTCCAGGCCGGAATAGAAGGAGCTGCCGGGACCGTAGCTGGTGCCGACCTTGAAGGTCAGGTAGGTCTCGCGGGTCTCTTCCGCAGGCGCGGCGGCCTCGGCGGGAGCAGCGGCTTCGGCAGTGGTGCTTTCCGCAGGGGCGGCGGGAGCGGCGGGAGCGGTCGTAGCGGAGCTGGCGCCGCAGGCGGCGAGAGCAAACACCATGACCAGTGCCAGGATCAGGCTCAGGGTCTTTTTCATGGTTTTCTTCCTTTCTTTGTTCCTTTTCAATATTTCGGTTTTTGCTTTCTATTTCAGGGTTTTGCCTTCAGTTGTACCGCGGCTTCCACGATGTTTTCGGTATCGATGCCGAAGCAGTGCCGCAGATAGGGACGGAAGCCGACTTCGCCGAAGCGGTCGCGGATGCCGACGCGCTTCATGAGGCAGGGAGCCTGCTCGCACAGGACCTCAGCGACGGCGCTCCCGAGCCCGCCGATGATGTTGTGGTTTTCCACGGTCACGATGGCGCCGGTCTCCTTCGAGGCACGGACCACCGCTTCCTCGTCCACGGGCTTGATGGTGTGCATATCGATCACGCGGGCGCCGATGCCGCGTGCCGCCAGGATCTCCGCGGCCTCCAGGCACTGGAAGAGCATGCAGCCGGAGGAGATGAGCGTCACGTCGTTCCCCTCGCGCAGGACGTCCGCCCTGCCCAGCTGATAGCGGTAGTCGCTGTCGTGGAACACTTCGGTGGCCGCCCGGTCGATGCGCATGTATACCGGCCCTTCCTGCTCAATGAGCTGGGGGAGCATCTGGCGGAGCTGCACAGGATCGAAGGGCTCCACCACCGTGAGGTTCGCCACGCCGCGGACAGCCGCCACGTCTTCGTAGCACTGGTGTGTGCCGCCGTTGACTTCGGTGGTGATGCCGGGCGAGAGGCCCACGAGGACTGCGTTCAGTTTACTGTATGCCAGAGATATCGTCAACTGATCGAGCACCCGGCGGGACATGAACGGCCCGAAGGCGTGCGCGAAGGGCTTCTTCCCGCTCACCGCAAGGCCTGCGGCCACGCCGACCATGTTCGCCTCGGCGATGCCCACGTTGAAAGAGCGCTCGGGGAATTCCTTTTCAAAACCGGCCGTGCCGGAGATGTTGCGGGAGTCAGAGTTGATGATGCAGACCCGGGGGTCCCTGCGCGCCATCTCGATCAGGGTATCTCCGTATACCTTTTTCATTTCGATCTTTTCAGCCATGACGTCGCCCCCCTATCACTGAAGGTCCCGCAGGACTTCTTCCAGATCTTCTTTGCTTACCGCGCGGCTGTGGCTGCCGGTGGTGCCTTCGATCCGCTTCCAGCCCTTGCCCTTCACGGTGTGCGCCACGATCATATTGGGCTGGTCGGGGCAGGCCTTGGCCATTTCCACCGCGTTGTAGATCGCCTGCACATCGTGCCCGTCGATTTCCTGCACGTTCCAGCCGAAGGCGCGCCATTTCGCCGCCGGGTCGCGGAGCGAGTTGATCTCGTCTACGGGGGCGTCGATCTGCTGCCCGTTCACGTCGTGGAAGCAGATGAGCCGTCCGAGCTTCATCTGCGCGGCGTACATGCCGGCTTCCCAGATCTGGCCTTCCTGGCTCTCACCGTCGCCGATGATGCAGTAGACGTGCGCGTCGTTGCCGTCCAGCCGGTCGGCCAGCGCCATGCCCACGGCAGCGCTGAGGCCCTGCCCCAGGGAGCCGGCGGTCATGTCGATGCCGGGGGTGAGGAGCCGGTCCACATGGCTGGGGAGGATGGTGCCCGGCTGATTGAGCGTGTAGAGCGCTTCCTGAGGGAAGTAGCCTTTCATGGCCAGGATGGCGTAGAGGCCGGGACCCGCGTGACCCTTGGGGAGCACGAGGCGGTCCCGTCCTTTCATGGCGGGATCCTTCGGATCCACGTTCATCTCTTCGTAGTAGAGCACCGTCAGGATGTCCACGATGCCCATCGCGCCGCCTACATGGCCTTTGCCGAGGCTGGCGATGCATTCCATGGTCAGCCTCCGGGCTTCCTTGGCGATGAAGTTGAGTTGTTCCGCGGTGTAACGCATGTACATTCTCCTTTCCGCTTCCGGGAGGACCGGGATCACTCCACGTCCATGCCGTCCTTATAGAAATCGCCGAAGAGCTCCTGCAGGGAGGGCATGTCCTCGGGGATCGGACGTGCCACCCAGGTGGTGTTCATGTAATGCTTGAGCGTGATGTTTTCCGAAACGATGTTGCCGCCCCAGGTGCCGCAGCCCATCGAAGACGTGGGAGGCATGCCGTTGGTGGCGGAGCCGGAGTTGCCCTTGTTGTTGGGCTGCCGCACCATGATGCGGGAGACGGGAGCCGCCAGGCCGAGGCGATGGATGTGGTCGTCGCTCCAGGAGTAGATGCCGCAGGAGTGGCCCTTGCCGCCCACTTCGTAGATGGCGCGCATCATGTCCAGCGCGTTCTCGAACTCGCCCTCGTAGCGGAACAGGGCAAGCAGCGTGGTGAGCTTTTCGGAGGAGAAGAAATGCTCCTTGCCGATGCCCTCGGGGTTGCCGTCCACGGCGATGAACCTGCGGTCCGCCGGGATGCTGAAGCCGGCGGCCTCGGCCAGCTTCTGCGGGGAGATGGCCACGGTGCCGGGCAGCCGGTGTCCGTCTTCGTCCCACATGACCTTCTTAAGAGCGGCGGCTTCCTCGGCGTTGGCAAGGTAAGCGCCCTCTTTCACCAGCTCTTTCACGAACGCGTCGTAGATGGACTCGTGGATCACCAGGTTGCCGTCACAGGAGCAGCCGGAGCCGAAGTCGGAGGTCTTGGAGATGCGGGAGTTCATGGCGGCCTCGTGGATCTTTTCGGGCGTATCGGCCGTCTCGTCGATGATGCAGGTGGCGTTGCCGGCGCCGGAGCCGTAGGCCGGGGTGCCGGAGGAGTACGCGGACTTCACCATGGGCCGGCCGCCGGTGGCGATCACCAGGTTGGCGCGCTTCATCAGCTCCTGAGACACGCTGATGCTCGGCTCTTCGATGACCTGGAGGATGTCGGCGGGAGCGCCCTCGCGCACCAGCGCCTCACGCATCAGGTTCACGCATTTGACGGTGACGTTCTTGGCGCGCGGATGGGGGCTGAAGATTACCACGTCGCGGGCCTTGATCACATAGATGGCCTGGCCGACGGGAGTGATGCAGGGGTTGGTGGTGGGCACCAGGGAGGCGATGACGCCCACGGGCTTGGCATACTTCACAAGGCCTTTCTCTGGGATCTCTTCGATCACACCCACGCTGGGATTGCGAAGGCAGTCGCGGAGGATGAGCTTGATCTTGTTGCGCTTGTTGCGTTTGGTGACCTTGTCGCCCAGACGGGTCTCGTCCACGGCTTCGTCGCACAGGGGAGCCCAGACCTTCAGGTCGTACAGCGCGGCGCCTACGGCCTGCGCAAGGCGGTCCACACGGGCCTGGTCATAGGTCTCGACCTCGGCGGCGACCTCTTTGGCGCGGGCGACCATCTTCTCGATCATTTCGATCTGTTCTGGTGTTACTTCCTTAGCCATTTGTTCGGATCCTCCTGCAAAAAATAAATATTTCTTTATCCGGTCCCATTGTAGCCGAGGCCGCGCGCCTTCGTCCAATACAGGTTTTCTCGAAGTTTCATAGAGAAATCTTTATGGCCTCTCTTGAACGGGCGCGGTGCGGGGTCTATAATAGAAACAGACCCGGACAGGGATCCGAGGAGGACACGAAAAATGACGCTGCTGCAGCTTTCCTATTTTGTGGCTCTGGCGGACAATCTGCACTATACAAGGACCGCCGAACTGCTGCACGTCTCCCAGCCGAGCCTCAGCTACGCCATCGGCGAAGTGGAGAAGGATCTGGGAGTGAAGCTTTTTCAAAAAGACAGGCAGGGAGTGACGCTGACCAAATACGGCCTCGCCTTTTACCCCCATGCCAAACGTGCGCTCGAAGCGCTGGATAACGGCAGGAACCTTGTGGCGGTGATGGCGGAGCAGAAAAAGTCTGTGGTGCGCTGGGGATATTTCCACAGCGTGTCCGCATCGCTGGTACCCGCGCTGATCCGCGAGCTGAAGAACGCTCCGGAGAGCCGGAACATCCGTCTGGAGCTGATCGAGGATTCCACGTCGCGGCTCTTTTCCATGCTGAAAAGCGGAGAACTGGACCTCTGCTTTTCCTGCCACTCCGAGAGTTGGGCGGAGTCGATCCCCATCACGCGGCAGTATCTGTATCTGGCCGTTCCTGCCGGCCATCGCCTGAGCAGCCGGAGCGGCGTGACCTTCGAGGACTTTGCCCGCGAACGTCAGATCATGCTCACCCAGGGAAGCGATCTGCGCGTGCAGATCGACCAGCTGTTCAGTGACAACGGCGTAGAGCCGGACATCGCCTTCGAGACCCGCGAGTGCAACGCCGCGCTGCAGTACGTGGCGCTGGACCTCGGGATCTCCATCCTGCCCCACGTGCCCGTGATGGACCGGGACAACATCGTTGCCATCCCGATCTTCTCCGGGGCTCCCGGCGGGGAGATGCTCGGCCGGACGATCTTTCTGTCGTATCACAAGGCCCGGCCGATGCACTCCTCGGTGCGCTTCGTGGTGGACAGCATCCTCAACCAGATGGACGCCGCCGAATAGGGTTCAGGCCTTCTTCGCCGCGATCTCGTTGAGCCGGTCCGCGACAGCGCCATAGCCGGAGAAGAAGCTGCACAGGATGGGCGTCTTCACGTCCTTCAGGTCCGGCAGCAGGGCGCGCATGGACACCTGGCACATCACGATGACGTCGTATCCCATCGTGTCGAGTTTGCGCATGGCCTCGATGAGGATCCGGTTGTGCTCTTCGGGATGGCCGGCCTTCAGGGCGTCCCACGCGGCGGTCTGTACGTACTCTTCGCACTCCATGGTGTTCCCCTGCTCGGCGCCGATACGTTCGATCATGCGGCGGCTGGGTCCCAGCGTGGTCTCCACGGTGGCGATCAGAGCAGCCTTCGTGCCCAGGCTCACAGCCTCGCGGGCCATGGGCTCGTCCACCTTCATCACGGGGATGTTCACTTCTTTGGCGTAAATGTCCGCCACCTCGCCCACGGTAGAGCATGAATTCACGATGAGGTCCGCTCCGGAGATCTCCGCGGCCTTCGCGTAGAGGGTCATGCGGTCGATCACCGCCTGTGTGGGACCGCCGGCGGCGCGGATATCGTTGAGCAGGGTGCTGTCGGTGATGAATTCCACCCGGACGCCGGGCACCTTTTCCTTCAGGAAGGCGATGGTGTCGTCTCTTTTGGCAAAGCTGGTCTGCAGGATGCATACGTGAGGAGCGCTCATGATCGTTTCTCCTTTTATCGATGATTTATCGTATTTGTTTTCGATACGGGCCTGATATCAGGCCCGTTTTCTTTTTACGAGCACCTCGGCGCGCGCCGCGATGGACTCGGTGTCCATGCCGTGGTCCCGGTAGATGAGTTCGGGATCGCCCGACTCGCCGAAGCGGTCCCGGATGCCCACCAGGTCCATGGGGACGGGGCAGTCCTGCACCACGACCTCCGCCACAGCGCTTCCCAGGCCGCCCATCACGGTGTGGTCTTCCACCGTGAGGATGGCGCCGGTCTCGCGCGCGGCACGAAGTACCGTGTCCGTGTCCAGCGGCTTGATGGTGGCCATATCCACCACCCGCGCGCCGATGCCCCGGGAACGGAGGATCTCCGCGGCGTCCAGCGCCTTCTTCAGCAGGATGCCGGAAGAGATGATGGTGAGATCCGCTCCCAGTTCTGCTGCTGTGCGGGCCTTTCCGATGGTGAACACATAGCTGTCGGGATCGTACACGTCCGGGGAGGGGTTGCGGTGGAGCCGGATGTACAGCGGGCCTTTGAAATCCACCGCCGCATGGGCCAGGGCCCGGGCAGCCGCGGCGTCGGCAGGCTGCACGACGGTCATGTTGGGGAACGAGCGCAGGATGGACACATCCTCGATGGCGGCGTGCGTGGCGCCGTCTCCTCCCACCTGCAGGCCGGTGTGCGTGCCGATGATCGTAACGTTCAGGTTCGGGTAGCAAACGAAGGTGCGTACCTGCTCGCAGGCGCGCATCGAAGCGAACACCGCGAAGGTCGCCAGGAACACCTTGTTCCCGCAGGCAGCGAGGCCGGCGGAGGCTCCCACCAGGTTCTGCTCCGCTATACCGAAGGTGAACTCCCGCCCGGGGAACATTTTTCCAAAGTTTTCCAGTCCGCAGGTCTTGGTATCCGCGCTGCAGACGACGAAGTCCTCCCTCGTTCGCGCGATCTCAATGAGCTCCTGCCCGAAAGCCATTCTGGTTGCCGGAGACGTCATGCCCTCTCCTCCTTTCGGATCTCTGCGATAGCCTGTACCAGTTCCTCCTCGGAGGGCGCCCGGCCATGCCACTTGGATTCGTCTTCCATAAAGGATACGCCCTTGCCCTTCACCGTGCGCATCAGGATCACGGTGGGGTGCCGCATGGTCTTCGCCGTGTGCAGAGCCACAAGAAGCGAGCGCATATCGTGGCCGTCCGTCTCCACCACGCGCCAGCCGAAGGCGCGCCATTTGTCCGCGATGGGCTCCACGGTCATGATGTCGTTCACCCAGCCGTTGATCTGCACGCCGTTGCAGTCCACAATGGCCACCAGATCCTTCAGGTCGTGATGGCCGGCGGCCATGGCCGCTTCCCAGACCATCCCCTCCTGGATCTCCCCGTCACCGAGGAGAACGAAGGTCGTGTAGTTCTGATGGTGCAGCCGCGCGGAGAGCGCCATGCCCACCCCGCAGGACAGGCCGTTGCCCAGAGAGCCGGCGGTCATGTCCACGCCGGGGGTCTTGTTCATGTCCGGATGGCCCTGCAGGATGGAGTGGTACTGCCGCAGTGTGAGCAGCTGCTCGGGATCAAAAAACCCCCTCCGGGCCAGCGCGGCGTACATCGCCGGGCATGCGTGCCCCTTGGAGAGGATAAAACGGTCCCGGTCTTCCCAGCGTGGGTTTTCCGGATCGATCTTCATCACATGAAAATACAAAGCTGTGATCATGTCCGCCGCCGAGAGAGAGCCGCCCGGATGGCCGGCTTTGGCCGCGTGGACCATGGCGATCACATCCTGACGGATCTGCGCCGCCTGCGCTTCCAGGCGCAGGACGTCTTCTTCCGTGAAGTAGTACGGACTTGCCATTTCCGTTCCGCCTTTCCCGCCGCCTTCGCGGGGGGACATTCCCCCCTCTCCCCCGGCGGCGCAGCCCCATCGTAGCCCCCGTTCCCCCTTTCTGTCCAACTCTTTTTTTTGATGTTGACTATTAGTTTTTCTAATGGTAGCATCAAATCCCGGGGAATTGTTGTTCTCTCGGGCCATTAATATAAGAATGCGCAAGGCGGGGCGCGAAAGCGCTTCGCATTTTCACCAAGACGTGCTTCTGTTTTTTGTCGGAAATGCCGATGTTCGAATTGCGACGATCCAAAGGAGGTCTGAGGATGGATCTGGTATCCATGCGTTATGCCGTGGCGGCGGCAGATCACCTGAATTTCTCTCTCGCCGCGCAGTCCTGCGGCGTAGGGCAGAGCGCCCTTTCCCAGCAGATCTCCAAACTGGAAAAAGAGCTGGGCGTGGCGTTATTCCACCGCACGCCGAAGAGCGTCGGGCTCACACAGGCCGGCGAGGCCTTTGTGACCAGGGCGAGGGAGATCCTCCAGTCCGCGGAGGTCCTCCGGGAAGAGATGGCGCTGTATTCCGGGCTGAAGAAGGGCTCGCTGAACCTGGGGATCATCACCAGCCTGGAGTGCATCCAGTTCGGTGATATGCTCTCCGCCCTCTGCCGCACCTATCCGGAGGTGTCGGTGAACATCACCCAGGGCGGGACGTACCGGCTGATCAAGCTGCTCGAGGAGCGCAAGGTAGACGTCGCGTTGCTGAACCTCCCGCCGCGCGGGCTCCCGGAGAGCCTCCGCTATGTCCGTCTGGGCGAAGACCGGTATTCTCTGGCCGTCTCCTCGCTCCACCCGCTGGCAAAGAGAGATTCGGTGAGCCTGATCGAACTGAAAGACGAGAACTTCATTTTCCACCAGCCCGGGCAGGTGGCGGCGGAGCTGTGCCTGAACGCCTGCCGCAGGGCCGGCTTTGAGCCGCATATCGTCTGCCGCTCGGAGAACCCCACCACCGGCCTGTATATGGTGCAGGGCGGCCTGGGACTGGCCTTTCTCCCATCGGAAGAGTTCCGTCACCGTTCTCTGAAAAAAGTCACCGAGGTCGCCGTGCGCGAGCCGATCGTCAAGGAGGTCGGCGCCGCCTGGCGGGCGGACAGCGTGTCCCCGCTGGTAGAGACTGCCGTCCGCTTCGCGCAGGACTGGGTCCGCCGCTGAGAGAGCCATATAAGCAAGAAACCGGCGCGATCCAAATGGATCGCGCCGGTTTTTTCAGGATCACCGGATCAGCCGTTCCACGCGGGCGTCCAGTAATGGTTGCTGTAGACGTCGGTAAGGCGGTAGGTGATGATCAGCGCGTTGTTCAGCAAGGAATCCTCCACCTCAAGGCCGCCCGCGCCCACCGTGATGGGGGCTCCGAGCATATAGGTGCTCTCGTAGGCGCCGTCGTAGCGGTAGTAGTCGCACAGGAACTGGA
>JAEEGL013785127.1_pt1 | contig 12497 bp, 5 predicted proteins | sample 9134231 | NCBI WGS metagenome assembly JAEEGL01 (sample SAMN16246548, study PRJNA631951) | gut metagenome | biome: gut microbiome; feature: rumen; material: fiber-attached | host: Bos | place: Iran: Karaj | collected 2018-10
AATTCTTGTATCAATAATAAAAAATATTGGTAAATCTGAATTAGTGATTCCTATTAAATCACCTAATTTTGGTTCATCTTGACTCATTAAACCTGAAATTACACATTGTAATTTATTTTTAATTTCAGAACAAATTTTTTTAAAATTTTCTTCTGATTTATTATTTAAATTAATATTTTTAAATAGTATTAATGATGGTTTTTTATCAATAAAAATCAATATTCTACTTTCATCATTGAATTTCATTACATTTGGATAAGCAAAAGTTCTTATTGTATTGAATAAGAATTTATATGTAATTAAAGGATATTTTTTTATTATTATTTCATCATGAATATTATCAAAATTTTTTAAAATTAAAATTAAATCTTCTTTTATTATTTTATTTTCTTTTGTAATATTAAAATAATTTAATAATTCATTTGATTTTATTAATGAAAAAAAATGATATTTATCTTCTGATAAAGAATAATTATTATAAATTTCAAAATTTTTATTTTGTAAATTATCATTTTTAAAATAGATAATAGATGGAGTTTTATTTGAAAAGTATTTTTCAAAATCTTCAATTTTTTTTATTTCAAAAACTGAATTGTATAAATGTTTTCTTATAAAAAATACAAATTCTTTCATATCATATGGACCTTTATAAATTCTACTAAAGTTTTCATCTTTTTTTAATAATAAATAATAAGGGTCATAATCAATATTAAATTGTTTAACTAATTTTGGATTTTTTTCTAAATTAACTTTTACAAATGTTATATTATCATTAAATAATTTTGAAGCTTCTTCAAAATTTTTATAAAATGAAACACAATATTTACAAAAAGTTATATAAAATTCAATAAATAAATTTGTATAATTTAAAAATCCTTCTTCAAAATTATTATCATCTAAAGAAATTATATAATCTGAAGGAATAATATTAGAAGAAATAAAAGATAGTAAAAATAATAATAAAAATATTATTTTATTTCTTTTCATTTTTAATGTCTAATAATAATTTTTTTAAGTTATTAAATAGATTTAAATAATTAATTTAAATTATTTTTTGTTCTCAATTTTAACATTATATATTTGTAATAATGGTAATTTAATAAATAAATGGGATTGATTATTCTTTATATTATCATTTTCTTTTTTCTTATTTTCATTTTTATTTTCTTTTTCAACATTTTTTTTATCTTTTTCAACTTGTTCATTTTCTACTTTTTCTTCTTTTTCTTCTTTTCCCTCATTCTTATTTTTATTTTCTTGTTCTTCATTATTTTTATTTTTTATTTCTTTTTCCTCTACTGATTGAACATCATATAAATAATCATTAAATTCTTCATCATGAATAATAATTGGTTGTTTAATATTTAATGTATTGTTAATTTTACAAACTAATTCTCCATTAATATTAAACATAAATATATCATTATTAGTAATTACTAAAAATCCAGGTAAAGGTGAAGATGTTAATAAAACAAATTTAACATTTGGAATTTTTTTTGAATGAATTAATTTTACATTTGGTAAAGTATATAAATGAACATAATCATCATTTGAACAATCAATAAACATATTTAAATTATCATTTGAATGAATAAAGTTAATTTTTTTTGAATGATTATTTAATATTTTATATAAATAAAATTTTTTAACATTTTCAGTAAAATTATAATCATGCAATGTATAATAAATTAAAGTAATTCCATCTTCTAAACCTAAAATATAAAAAGATTTTTTTATTGATGCTTTATAATTTGTGCAAAATGTAATTTTAGATTGAGATATCTGATTTTTATATTGAAAATCATTTATTTTATAAGTATAAACCTTATCAAGAATTTTAAAATTTTGAATTGCTTTTTCATCTATTATTTCTTTTTTACTAATATCAAAATATGAATGAGTAAAGTTAAAATATTTATAATTTATTTTATTATTATCATCATCAAATGGAATATTAATTTGTTTAAAATTAGGACAATTTTTTATATCAATTCTACTTTCAAGATCTTGAAAAGAAATTTGTTTAGGATTAACTCCTAATTCAAATAATTTTAAATAACTTAATCTCATTCCTTTTTCAATCTCATTTAATCTACAAGAAACAACATTATCATAACAATAAGGCATAAATAGATTAATTTTTTCTTTTGCATTTTCTCCATTAGAATAAATACCAAAAATTAAATTAATCCAATCATTAATCTTTAAATTTTTATTTTCTAAAATTCTTCTATGAATCAAAACAAAATAATTTGGATTATTTTCATTCCAAAATCCAGTTAAAACTTCATTAACATAAATTTTTTGAGAAGGAGGAACATGATGTATTTCTCTTAAAATTTTAGAAGTAGCATTTGGATTTGTTGATTTATCTTGTAAATATCCATAATTTAAATTATTAAAATTTTGAAATAAATTTGGTAAATAAAATAATTCTGGAACTAATTCTCTAACATCACTTTTTTCAGTTGAAGAACTAGTAAAACTTCTTTCTAAATTCATAAATAATCTATCTGCAGCACCAAAATTATTTCCTTGAATTTCTACTGCTGCAAAAGAAAAAGGAAATACTCTTGATAAATAATAACAAACATATGCTGGATTTGAAAAATGACTTCCAAAAAAATATGGAATTGAGTCTATTGGAATTTTTGGATTAGAATATATTTTCCAATAATCTAAATTAATGCTGAAATCATTAAATTCTTTTTGTTCTCTTTTTTCTAATTTATTTTCATTTGTAGATGGTTTTTCAACTTTTTCATTTTTTACTTCTTGAGATTTATTATTTTCTACATTTTGAACTTTTTTTTCTTCTTCTTTAATTTCTTCTTTTTTAACTTCTTTTTCTGTTTTTTCATCTTTTTTTTCTTCTTGATTTTTTTCTTCTTCTTTTTTAATTTCATCTTTTTTAACTTCTTCTTTTTTTTTTTCTTGATTAATATTTGGTTGTTTTAAAGGTATCTTAGTATTTACATTTGAGCTAATAACAGGTTCTTTTTTTAATATTTCAACAACATTTTTTTTTTCATCAATATCATCAATTTCTAATATTTTACAAATACTATTTGGAATCTTTTTACTGATTGGTTGGCCTTTATTTTTACAATGATTTTTATTTAATTCTTTAATTAAATCAGTGTAAGTTTCAATATAACATGATTTTCTTCTAATACTTTTATCATTTATTTCCATCATTCCCATTGGAATATTTAAATCTCTTATATATTTATCAAATAATTGTTTAATAATAAATTCTTCATTTTTTTCTATTTCAACCTTTAATTTTAAAATTCTTTTATCTTGAACATAATTTGTTATAATCCAAGGAAAAACTGGATATTGAGTTAAATCCCTATATGATCTTGATCCAAAAATATTTGCCCACATTAAATATTGTAAAGTTGAAATTCTATGTTTTTTCCATAAATCATGAAATTTTTTAAAATTAAATTCTTTAATTTCATTTTGAGAATTATTATCTATAAATTGTTTGAAATAATTTATATGATATTTTCCATCTATAGATTTTTTATTTGGATTTAAATTTATTGGTTCAAAATTTTTTGTTATTTTATTTAATACCCCGTCTCTTGTTTCATTGTTTTCAAAAATTAAAAAATATGATTTATTATTATCATAATAAAATTCAAGTGCATTGTCTTCAAAATAATATTTTCTTTTTAAAATAAAATTTGTTTGTTCATAATTTAAATGTAAATAATAAGTATAATCTTTTGTATTTTTTTCAAAAATTCCTAATGAACCTAAACATTTTTTTTTAAAAATATTTACTTTTGCATAAAATTCAATATAAGATTTTGATTGAATTAAATGTCCTGTTATATGATAATTTGTTTTACAAACACAACATTTTATCAGATTTTCATTTTGACCAATTTCATGTTCAATTATATTAAGATTAATATTATCATCATTTTTATTATCTCTTATCACATTAAATTTATCCTTTTGGGAAAAATTTGATTCATAGTATTTAAAATCAATAATTGGTTCTAATAAAGGTAATGTCATATCTTTTGTTAAATGAAAACATCTTTTATATATTATTTTATGTTCTAATTTATTTTTTTCTTTATTTTCTTCATTTTTAATTTCTTTTGAATAATTAGGATAAAATAAATTAAGATTTGCATATGTTGAATTCCATGAAAATAATTCTTTTTTAATATCTCTATAAATTTTTAAATTATTTAAATGAATTCCAAAATTTACATTTAATTCACAATATTTATATGGTATAATAACTTCTTCAATAAATTTAATTGTTTCTTGTGGATAATCAATTTCTTTAGATTTTAACTCATCACTATAAGTTATAAATCTTTTATTGATATCAAAATATTCATTATTTGAACTTTTATATAAAATACTTTTTAATAATTCAATAATTACAATTAAAGGTCTAAAATCTTTATTTTTTACAAGTGGAGTATGATTTAATAATAAAATTAAAAAATTTGTATTATGATAAAATATTGATTTTGATTTACTAACAATATTTTTGTTAAATCCTATTTTTAAATTAATAATTATATATCTTAAAATTTTATGTTCTATATCATTATACTTTTCATTTATAAATAACATATCACAAAATTTAAAACAAGTATAAAATAAATCAAATTTTTTGTTTTCATTCTCAATAAACTCAAATTTTTTATTAGAATTAGATCTAAACCAATTTAAAATTTCTCTTTTTTGCCAAAAAGTATTTTTATATATTTCAAAATTTTGTAAAGGGGTATAAAAATTAGGAAAATTATTTTCTAAAACATTATTTATTTTTTTAATTATATTGTCCATATCATTAATAGGATGATTTTCATTCATAAATTGTAAAATATGGTTAAATATATAATCTACACTTCCATTATTATCATTTGAATATAATAAAATTAAATCATAAAAATATGGAAATATTTCATATAAATATCTATCAATATCAGTTGAATAAAAATAATAATTTTTATCATAAATTTTAGAGTTTATTATATCATTTATTATTTCTTCTCTAATAAAAATTTCAGATGTAATTAATAATATTTTTACATTGGGATTTTTAGTTTTTGAATAATATTTTTTACCAAAATAATTATATCCTTTATAAAAATTTGAATAATATGCTTCTAAAAAATTAGCATAATTAACTTTAATATGATTGAGTATAACGTCACTTAATTCTTCAAATATTTCTTGTGTATCAGAAATTAATTCAAATATAGGAAGGAAACTTTTACTTCCAATAAATTGAATAATATTTGAAAGTATCTCTTCAGTTTTTAAATCAATTAATTTAATTGAAATATTTGTTTTTTTTTCAATAGAATTATTAGTTTTCCATAATTGAATATTTAAATTTTTTAAATTCTGATTTTGAGTTTTATTTTCTTTATTTTCTCTAGTAATATTATCAGTTAGATTTTGCTGGTTTTTAATAACATTTTTATTTTCCTCTGGAATTGTTAAAATCATATTTTTTTTTTCTTCAACAATTGATGGATTCTTTAATTCATCATTTGTTTGATATAATAATATTGGTGTTAATTTATATTGTGAATTTAAATCAATTTCGATTGTAATTTTTTCATTATTTATAGTATCAATTAATTCATTATTGATAAATAATTCCATATTATTTGTCTTTGATATAAATCTTATATCAATATTTATATTTTTATTTTTTTCTTTAATTAAATATTTATTATTTAAATCTTGTTTTTCTTTTTCTTCTTTTATATCTTTTGAGGCAAAAATAATTGATTTATAAAATTTATCTTCAGTTTTAATATTAATGAGTCTTTCTATTTCATTATTTTCTTTTTCATTAATTAATTTTAATTGAATAATATAATTATCTTTAATTCCTTTAAATTCTTCATTAAATAAATTTATTATCAATTTTGCCTTAGAGGTTAAAAAAATATTCTCAAAATTTAAAAACATTAGAATTATTTTGACACAATTTTTCATAATTATATTATTTGGTTTTGTTTGTAAAATTTCCCAAATTATTTTAATAATTAACAAATAATCTTGTTTTTCATATATACAATTACTCTTATAATAATCTATTATTTTTAGTATATTATTATGTGATTTATTGATATATTCTTTAATTAATTCAAAAAAAAGTTTTTTATTTTCAGATAAATTTTTTAATGATGTTAAATCACTTTTCTTATTATTTAATTGATTTTCATCTTCCTTTTTATTTCCCTCTTCATTTTTTTTATTTATTTGTTCATTCATCATAAGTGTTTTATCATCATGATTATTTTCTATATTAATTGTATTACTTTGAGTTTTTATTTCACTGATTTCATCATTATTTTTTTTTATCATATTTGGATTATTAATATTTAAATTTTGATTATTTTTAACAAAATTTTCAACATTAACATTTAAATTTTGATTATTTTTATCATTATTTTCAAGATTATTATTATTATTTTTATGAGAACTTTCAATATTATTATTATTATTTTTATCAGAATTTTCAATATTATTATCTGGTTTTTGCTCATTATTATTTATATTTTCATTATTTTTATCAGAACTTTCAATATTATTATCTATATTTTGATTATTTTTATCTGAATCTTTATCTCTATCCATTTATTTATATTAATTATTTATTCTTATTTCATTTTATTTTTTATTTATCAATAAAACATTTTTTAATTTAATATATAAAAAATTATAAAAAAAATTGTTTAATATTAAATTATGTTTTTTAAATCAATTAATAATTGGTAATTATGAATATATATATCTTTTATCATTTATTTATTTAAAAATAATAAAATGTATTATTAAAAATTAAATAAATTATATAATTAATCTTGTTTCTTATATGAAAATTGTTTTTCTTATTTTTTAAATATAAATTTTATATTATCATAAATCGAATTTAAAATCTAAAATAAAAAAACAATTTAATTTAAATCTTTATTTTTAATTGAATTTAAATGTTTTAAATCCACATGGATTCTTTTTAAAAATTAATTTCTTTGATAAATCAATCACATATTTAAATCAAGGATTAATAAAAATAAATAAAAAATAATATCAATAATATTCAAAGAATTTAAAAAAATAAAAATTATGTTATCACAAAAAGAAAAAAAGGATGAAAAAAATTGTAAAATTTAAAATCTCAATTCCTAATTTTAATATAAAAGATGTCTTTATTCTTTAAAAGAAAAATCAAGAATTTGGGAAAATAAAAAAAAAAGAAAATTTAAACCAGATTATATAAGAAAAAAAATAAATAACAAAATTTCATAAAACTATAAAAAATATAATAAATGAAAATTTTAATATTAGGTTGAAATCAATTATTTGATTTTTTCATCAAACTTTTATAACCAATATTTCAAGAGAAAAAAATGAATTTAACATATAAATATAAAGAAATTTTAGAAACAGATTTTATTTTAGATAGTAAAATTAATAATCATTAATTTAATGTTTAATAAATATAGAAGAAATATAAAGTATTAAAAAATTTTAGAAAAAAATGCTAAAATTTGTTTATTTCTGGTTTTCATTTAATGAGTAAATTATCATATATTAAAATTTTAACTAAATATTTTAATTCTGGAGAATTTAAAAATTCAATTCAAAAATAAAAAGTTTAGATGAAAATGATGATTATTTTATAAATCAAAAAAATTATGTTAGTTTTTTTAACCAGAATATAAATTTATATGAAAAAATAAGAAGGGTTTATTTTTTTATTTTTTTTTGTAATAATTATTTTTTTATTGTTTCATTATACTATAAAAAAATTTATAATTTTTTTTTTTATATTTTTTTTGAAATAAATTTTTTTTGGCAATCTAATATAATTTTTTTTAAAACATTTATTTTATTTTAGGATAGATTTTAATTTATAATTATATTTAAATTATATATAAATCATTATTAATAAAAAAATTTTATAATAAAAAAAAATTATATCATACTAATCTTAATTCCTCATAATTTCCATTTATATCATTACAATCAATTTTTTTTAAAGTTAATTAATCTTCAAAATAATAACTTTTAGAATTTTCAATAATACTTTCATCATCATCATTTTGTAATGTTCCATCATTAATTAATTCTTCAAAAGTCTTATTATTGATTAATCTATGACAATATATACAATTTTTATCTTTGATTAATTCATTATTCTTAAATGCTTTTTTATATATTTCTTCACAATAAATACAATATTTATTATTAATATTATTTTCCTCTTTATTATTATTAGAAATATTTATATTATTATAGTCTTCATCAAAATAAATTAATGAAGAGTCTTCTTCATTTATAATTTTTTTTGTAGGCAAAAAATTGTAGTTTTTATAAATAAATGTATTAATATTATTATTATTTTTAACTAATGGTTTTTGTATAACATTGTTTTTTATTTCTGGATATTCAATTATATTTAATTCTTCTTTTTCTTTTTCTTCAAAAGTTGTTTTTATATAAATAAAACTTTGAGAAGAATTTATTGAAGTTTTTAATTTATTATTTTTTATTGCAGTTATTTCTTTATTTATATCATTTTTTATTGGAGAAGTATTGTTTAATTCAAATTTTGTTTCATCAACTTCTTTATTATTATTTAAATTTGAACAAAATAAAAAATTTAACATTTTTAATTTAAAATAATTTTAAAAGTTAATATATTAAATATAATATTATATTTATATATAATTTTTAATAAACTCATATCTTTTATTTTATTTTTATTTAAATATATTTAATGTAATAAACAATTTATTATTTAACTAAATACAATATTAATTATTATAGTCGTTATATTGAAAATCATAATTACTTTTTTTTTAATTAATAATAATCCATATTTTATAATTAAATAATTTAATTTAATTATATTTTTTTAATTAAAAATATATGGAAAATCAGAAATTTAAATTTGAAATAGATGATAAAATGTTGAATGAAAAAATATATAAATTTAAACTTAGGAACTCTTTTATTAATTTTAAAAGAAAAAATGCTTGTATGTATATATGTTAATAATAATTTAATAGAAGGATGAAAAAAAAATTAACTATTCAAATATATAAATATAAAATAAAACAAAAGTATAAAAACATTTTTATATTATTAAAAAAAAATGCTAAATATAATGATTATACAAAATTTATTTTTAAAAAATTTATAGAAATTTGTCAAAAAGAAAAGAATAATCAAATCATTATTCTAAAAAAATATCTAAAAAAATATTTTCAACAATTTCAATTAAAAATAACAATTCAAAAATTAAATAAATTACAAAAACAAAAAGCAATTCAAAATTTTTTATTATATCAAAGAAAACAATTGTTTTTAATTTTTATATCTAAATTAAAGCAAAAAAAAAGTTTTAATAAAATCAAATTCCATTATAATGTATATTTTATTCAAAAAACTTATCTTTCTTTCTTTAAAAATACTGCAAAAATATTAGCAGAAAAAAGTAAAACAAAAAAAAAAATAGATGATATAAATGAATACTATTTAGTTAATTTAGCAAGAAAGACTATCAAAAAATTATATGAATTTATGTTATTTTCTAAAGAAGAAAAAGCAAAATATTATAGAAGAATATTAATAGGGAAAATATTTATTAAAAAACTTAAAATCATTCATCAAGAAATTAATAATAAATATTTATTTTATAGAAATTTACATTTAAAAAAATATTATTTAAGAAGATTTAAAAGAACTATTGATTTAATACAAAATAATAAAATTGCAAAATTAAAATTTATTTCTAAATTTCTTTTATATTGGAAAAAAGCAGTTTTAATTAATAGAAAAAATAAAGTAAATGGAATTTTACTTTTATTATCTTTATTAGATAATATAAAAAAAAAATTTGAAATTAAAGGATTAAATATATTTATGTTTAAATTCAAAAAATTAAATGCAATGATGTTACAAAATGAAATTAATGAATTAAAAATTAAAAAATTTAAATCCTATTTAATTTTTAAAAAGAAAAAAAATATTTTTCTTTCCTTAAAATATAATAAAATTTATAGATATATTAAAGGAAAAAGACATTTTTTATTAATATTAAAATGTTTTAAAGCAATGAAAATGATTAAAAATATGTCAATTCCTTTATTTTTAAAAATTGAAGAAGCAGATAAATTATATAGAAAAAATACTTTAAAGAAAATAAAATTATTTTTTAAAATTACCAAAAATTTAATTAAGAAAAAATATATTTTAATAAATACTTTTAGAACACAAATTTTAAAAGCAAAATTATTTAAAACTTTAATTATTAATTGTAGATTAAATAAAATAAATAATGATAAAATAATAAGAAGATTCAAAAAATTTTTTTTATTACATAATTTTTTTCAAATGTTAAAATTACATACTTTAATAGTTTATAGAGAAAATAAAATTTTGACAAAAGTAAATGAAATGTTTAATATAAAAGTTTTAAGATTGAAATATAAGATATTTAATTTAATTAAAAAAAATATGTTAATTGAAAAATTTATAAAGAAAAGAGAAATAAAAATAAAAGCAAAAATATTTTATGCAATTAAGATTTTAAGTTCATAAATTAAAAAACTTGAATTAATTTTATATAATATATTTATTCAATAATTAAAAAATTATAAATACTAAATTTTTATTTATATAAAAAAAAATGAATAAAAAAAAATTAGAAATAACATTACAAAATCTTCCATTAAATACTCAAAGAGATTTTAGAATTGCTTTAGAACATAAAAAATTAACACCAGAAACTTTTATACCAAAACATTTTGATGATAAAAAAGTAAAAACTAAATTTAATATTATGAGAAATACTATTGTTGATTTTCAACATGATTATAATATTAGAAAAAAGTTATTAAATGAATTAAATAGAGATACAACTGAATTTTCAAAAGGATATTTTGCAATATCACAATTAAGGAATGATAAAAAAAAAAGAGAAACTGAAAAATTAATTTATGAAGATTTAATTAAAAAATATAGTGAAAAAGATTATCAAACAAAAAATTTATATATTAATGAGAATTTATTTGATAAAAGTCTATTATTACAAAATAATAAATATGAAAATGTTTTAATTTTAGATCATAATAATAAAGAATATAATCAAACTAAAAAATATATAAATAAATTACAAAATTTATTAAATACAGATAATAAAAAAAATGATCCTTTTCAATTTAATACTTCTTTACATTTAAAAGAACAAGAAAATAAAAATGTAGAAAATTATTATCCTTTTGATTTTAATTTTAAAAAAAATATTTTATTATTAAAACATGATATTTTCAAAACAAAAAGAACTATTGATGATATATTAAATTTTCAAGAATTTAAAACTCAATCAAATTTCAATTCTACATATAATAATATAATAAGTTCAACAAGGTCAAATTTTTATGGACATAAAAAATTTAATTCAACACTTGATACAAATTTTACTTCTAGAAATAAAGAAAAAACAGATTTAAATAATACAACTGATAATTTTTCAGTAGATAATAAAATAAATGATGAAAATAAAAATAATTTTTATAGAAAAGGAGTAAAAAAAATGACAATTGCAATGAAACAAATTTTACATAATGAAATGGTTAATGATTTAACAAATGTATATGAAAATATAAAAAAAACAAATTTTGAAGATTGTGAAGATGATATTTATAATTATTTAAAAAAATATAAAAAACCAATTCCAGAAAAATTTAAGTAAGAATATTATATTTTAAATAATTTTAATATAGTAAAAAAACAGGTTCAAAATTAAATGGTTTTGTAAATGCATTTAAAACAAAAACTCAATTAACAAATGTTACTGAATTAGTACATAATTTAAGAATAAAAACTGGAGATTATTCTTTTAAAGTTCCTCATGCTGATCTTGAAGAAGGAATTGATAAAAAAATAATAAATATGGAATATGATTATGTTGAAGATATATTAAAATTAAATGATGATATTAAAGGATAATTAAAATAAGTAAATTAGGTTTATTTAATATTAAATTTATTTAATTGACTATATTTAATATTAATTAATCATTCTTTATAAAACTTCTTTCACAATAATAATAATCAAATAAACAAAAACATATAAAAAAAAACAAATAAAATATAAAAAAATATTAAAATTTAATAACTTATAAAAAAATGGTAGATCCAGCATTTAAAGAAAAAGTTAAAAATTTATTAGATGATATTTACAAAGAATATAAAATGGGTTATTCATATAGAGGAGATCCACTTTTTGTTAGTGAATGTAATACTTTAGTTGAGTTAATAGCAAAAGATACAAATGTTGATAATATTTATAATTTAATTACTCAATTAGAATTGACTGAAGAACAATTTATGGCTTTAGGATATAGACTTGAGTCAATTTATGTTAGAATTAATAATTTTAATGAAGAAGTTAGATTAGATAAAATGTTATTTGAATTAGCTCAA
>JAEEGL014140261.1_pt1 | contig 12497 bp, 7 predicted proteins | sample 9134231 | NCBI WGS metagenome assembly JAEEGL01 (sample SAMN16246548, study PRJNA631951) | gut metagenome | biome: gut microbiome; feature: rumen; material: fiber-attached | host: Bos | place: Iran: Karaj | collected 2018-10
AGTGGACGCACCGAGATTCAGGTAGTGCTCAAAGATCTGCTCCTTCTCTCCGACCGTCGTTCGCGTGTAGAGCATCTGGATGATCAGCTTTTCCGTCAGCATATAGCAGTCAAGATCGAACTGCCCTGCTGCCTTCCAAAGGTCACGAAGTTCTTTCGTCAGCCCGTCGAAATTATCGACCAGATACTGCAGGGTCTCCGAATCGTATTTGCCCTGCTTGAAGGCAAAATAGCACATCTTGACGAGCATCGGATCCGGCAGGCGGTCCTTTTGTTCCACCATTCTCGCGCAGATCTTAACGCAGGTCTTCGCCCCGATCTCATCCGTCCCGTAGATGCACATGAGTTCGTAAGCCTCTTCGTACATGCTGCGGCGCACATAGAAATTGATGAGCTCCGCACGGTCCTTTGCATCAAGTACCCTTGCATCGAGGCCCTCAAGGAACGAATCCAGTGTCGATCCCTGATCGTTATCATAGTAAAAATGCATCAGATTCAGGCGGATCTCCCGCTTGTAAGTTTCCCGCACCATATCCGAATCCACGAGTTCGCGGCACCGGTCGGCATTGCTCTCATCCACCGTAACATAGTGACGCTTGCCCTCGACCAGATAGGAGGTAAAGAACAGATTTTTGTTTACGTAGTCTTTGATCAGCGGGATGTAAAGCGTCTCGTTCATGAGTTTCTTCAGCCTGCCGTTATCGATCAGTTTCCGCTCACCCGCTTCATTTTCCAGGAAGATCGTACACTCGTCATTGTAGATGTAGGGATAGGCCCTGCCGTCTTCGATCTTGTAGGACTGCTCGCCCTCAAACTGCTCCTGGAGCACGATCACTTTCTTCATATCCGGCTCCGGAACTAACAGTTCCTGCGCAAAGATCACTTTTGACAAGTGTTCCGCCATGTCCGGACGCATATTCTGCGCAAAAAGCACATCCTGATAAACTGCGGCAATGTTTGTACTGATCCGCTCCTGCCCGATCATCTCCACGGCAAAGACCGTCATCTGCTCGCGGTAAGATTCGTACAGTTCCGGCAGTTCCTGCTTGTGTGCGATCAGGTTGGCATAGAGCTTCGCCTTGTATTCACTGCCGAGCTCGTTTTGGAACCCGAAGTACATGAAAACCTGTTTGGGCAGGGCTTCCTGATAATCCTCCGGACAGGAATACATGAAATATTCAAACAGCTTCGTAATGCGCTGGTCCGTTTCAACGCCCTTTGCATACCAGGGGAAATACTTCATATCCCGCTTATCATCCTTAATGAGAAGCGTGCAGATCACGCCCGCCATCTCCGGATCCGGGAAGATCTCATAAGCGCCAAAGAGCACCTTAGCAAGCTGCGGGGTCAGCCCCCGCTGTTTGGCTGCCTGATAGGTCAGCTGTCCCATGACCTCTTTATCAAGCCGCCGGTTTCTGATCAGCAGCCACAGCACCTGCAGTTCGAAATCCGTAAGCTTTGTCAGCAGAGCCGGGTTGTTTACATAACACGAATATGCTTCCATGTACAGGATCGGGGAAATGCAGTCTTCCTCAAACTGCCGCTCGATCGCAGAAAGCTTTGCCGAATCGCTCTGAGACATGTGTTCATCAATAAACAGCAACGTCCAGAGGATCAGATAATTGCGCGGGTTCTGCTCATAGATTGAGCTGATCTGTGCATTGATTTGGTTAACATAATCTTCTTCCCGCCGGTACAGCGTGGTCAGATACAGATAATAACAATAGACCTCGGGGTCCGTTGTATGGATGTTCATCTCATTGGCCACATGCTCTAAGATCCAGTTGGCCTCGTTGTAGCGTTCTTCCACGAGCAGGAGCTGTGCCTGAAACAGTCTGGACAAGGGGTTCTTATCATCCACGGAATTCAGGCGCTCCACGATCTTCATGGATTCCCTGGTCCAGGTGGAGACATTGATCTGCTTTAAGCGGAACGCCAGGTACTTGCGCATGAGCTTTGCGATCAGCTGCTTCCATTCCCGATGCTTGGATCTGCCGGTGGAGGCATGCTTTCTTCTGCTGGCAACGATCGTAAGCGTCTGATCCTTCACGCCGCCGTGCAGCATGATCCGTCCGTAGTTATTCCCTTCATGGAGCTTTGCGTCACTTAAGTAAAATACCAGCCGGTAATCGTTTCCGAGAAAATCATGATCACTTACATTTTCCTGTTCCAGCCGGATAAAATCGGAATCCGTGGAAAGGGTCATGTGCACGTAACCCCAGGTTGATTTATGTACGGTCACTTCACAGCGGATCTCTTCGATGACATCACGGAATTCATAGACGGAGCGGTCCAGGGAAAACTGCATGGGCTGCTTTTTATTGATCGCGACCAAAAATGCATCCACACTCTGCTCAGAGTGCGGCGCATTTAAGAAACCGAGGTATTTATCCAGGTGCATCCGGTCATTCCCGTCAAAAATCTGTAAGAACCTTGACGAATAGAACAGTTTTACTGCCTCATCCCAGTTTAACTGCGCCTGGTTTGTAAAGTGGAACAGGTTGCGAACGCTGCCGAGTGAGCTTTCGATCGTGGAATTGACGATCGAGAATACGAACGGAATGTAGTATTCTCCGGCACTGGAGACGATCTGAATATCCCCTTTGATCACATCGCCGGCTTCCAGGCCTGTCGGATCGAAAACGAAAATGATCTCTTTTTCAACATCTTCAAAAGAATCGGTTCTGCATACGAGACGCATGCTGGATGTGTAAACGTGACCGCTGACAATGGTTTCTGTCGCACTCTTTAAGGTGAATTTCCCTTCGTAGAGCTCCCCGGGCGGGATCGTGGCTTCGATTTTGGGTACACTAAAGTTAAGTTTTCCGCAGTCATACTCGAAAAACCCGTTGATCAGTTTGTCAACAATTTCCCGCAAGTCGCTCACCACACTTCAGTCGAAATGGGCATAATACCCTTAAATTACAGTATAGCACACAGCGACAAAAAAAGCATCGGAGCTGACAGATTTTGTCAATTCCGATGCTTTCTGATCTTTTATGTCCGAAAAGCCTGATAGATAGCCTTATAAATACACCTCTTCCGGCGTTAATACGTCAAATCCCTTTTCGGTCAGGGCCTTCTCCGCTGCCTCATAATCCCGGATCTTCATGATCATCGATGCGGAATCGGAGGTGGAGAGCACATACATGTATTCAATGTTGAATTCCTTCAGTGCGGTTAAAAGATCATGCAGCGAACCCGGTGCATTGGAGATCTTAACAGCCGTAACCTTTGAAAGCTTTGCGGAAAGTCCCGCATTCTTTAAACAATCGATCGCAGCCTCCGGATCTGAAACGATGAGACGCAAGAGACCGAAATCAACGGATTCCGCAAGACTTAACGAAGAAATGTTGATCTTGTTGGCCTTTAATACTTCCGTAACCTTCTCGATCCTGCCCTCGATATTTGCCAGAAAAATCGTAACCTGTTTTACCATTTGCGCACCTCCCAACGTATTCTCAATCCAACACTCTCTTGTCGATCACATGCTTCGCCTTGCCTTCAAAACGCTCCAGCGTATGCGGCTCGACGAGTGTGACTTTTACTGCAAGGCCGAGTGCCTGCTTTAAGACAAGCTGGATCTTCTTAGACAGTGCATCAAGGCCTCTCATATCATCATCAAAGAACCGTTCTTCCACTTCCACCTGTACTTCCAGGGTATCCTGATGGTTCACGCGGTCAACGATCATCATGTAATTCGGGGTGGTCTCATCCACTTCCAAAAGCGCTGCTTCCACCTGTGACGGGAAGACGTTGACGCCGCGGATGATCAGCATGTCATCGCTTCTGCCCTTGAATCTGGAGATCCTTGCGCTCGTTCTGCCGCATTCGCATTGGCCTCTGTCAATGCTGGTTAAGTCCTTCGTACGGTAGCGGATGAGCGGAATGCCTTCCTTCGTCAAAGTCGTAAAGACAAGTTCTCCGGTTTCCCCGTCCGGAACCGGCTCCAGCGTAGCCGGTGAAATGATCTCCGGCAGGAAGTGGTCCTCATGCACATGCAGGCCGTTGTGGAATTCACAGTCACAGGCAACGCCGGGTCCCATAACTTCCGACAGGCCATAGATGTCATGTGCCTTGATATGCAGCCAGTCTTCGATCAGCTTACGCATATTCTCGGTCCAGGGTTCCGCGCCGCAGATGGCTCTGCGCAGCTTGATCCTCTCAAGCATCCCCTCCGCTTCAAGCGTTTCCGCCACATGCAGCAGATAGGAAGGTGTGCAGGCGATCGCCGTTACACCGAAGTCTTCCATCATCGTGATCAGCTTCTTCGTGTTTCCGGTCGACATGGGCACAACCGTCGCACCGAGATTTTCCGCGCCGTAATGCGCACCGAGTCCTCCGGTAAACAGGCCGTAGCCATAGGCGACCTGGATCGTGTCTTCACTGCCGATATCCGCCATGGACATGCAGCGCGCCACGCACTCTGCCCACATATCGATATCGCTTCTAGTATAGCCGACAACCGTTGCCTTTCCGGTCGTTCCGCTGCTTGCATGGATCCGCACGATCTGTGAGCGCGGAACCGCAAAAAGCCCGAACGGATAGGTTTCCCTTAAGTCGTCCTTCGTGGTATAGGGAAGTTTTGTAAGGTCTTCGATGCCCTTGATGTCACCGGGCTCCAAGCCCACTTCCTGCATTTTTTTGCGATAATACTCCACGTTGTGATAAACGCGGTCTACCAGTTTGATGAGCCGTTTCCCCTGCAGATGCGTCATCTGGTCTCTGCTCATGCATTCTTTTGCTTCATTCCAGATCATAATATTCTCCTCTTCCTCCGTTTACGATGCATAACCGACGGTAAATGCCTGTTTGTTGATGTCAACAAACTGCGGCTTCACCGTTGTTTCGATCACCTGCATCCACTCCTCTTTGGAAAAATCCATGTGTCTTGCTGCAACCCCCAAAACGATCACATTAAACACCTTGGGATTTCCAAGCTTCTTGGCTTCGCTCATCGCATCGATCGCAATGACTTTGTACTTTTTCTGCAGATCTTCAATAATGCCTTCCGGGTATTCCGCAACGCCCATCACAACGGGCATCGGATCGATCCGCTGGTCATTCACGATCAGGACTCCGTCCTTTTTCAGGAAATGTGCATAACGAAGTGCTTCGAGACGCTCAAAAGCGATCAGAACATCCGCACAGCCTTCTTCCACGATCGGCTCGCTGACCGCATCGCCATAGCGCACAAACGTCACGACGGACCCGCCGCGCTGCGCCATACCGTGTACCTCCGACATTTTGACTTCATAGCCTGCCTGCCGCATGATCCCTCCCAAAATCCTGCTGGTAAGCAGTGTTCCCTGACCGCCTACACCGACGATCATGATGTTTTTTGTCTGCATAATGATTCTCCGTTTCTTTCTTCTATTTTTTGTATATCACATGATAACAGTTTGCTCAACACTATTTTTATATACGGCTTGAAACAATTTCCGTCATCTTCTCCCAATCGGAATTGCGGACCGCCGATTTGAGCGCATTGATCCGCTGCTGCTCATCGCCCGGAATGCTGTACTCATTTAACTGCTGCATGAGACTGTCAATGCTGTCGATATCAAACGTCTCCGTGAATTCCGAAATGGCGGCATACATTTCGTTTAACTCTTCCCTGCTGATCTCCGGATAATACTCCGTCACTTCGTTCTCCGCTTCATTTTGGAAATAAGGCTTCAGCACCTCCGTATAGGCACGGTAATCCGCAAGCAGCTTCTGCGTCTTCACATGCAGCATCTGTGCCTGCGCATCCACGCTCTTTCCGTTCTTTATGTCTTCCGTGATACGGTTCGCGGCTTCCTCAAGCTGCTTCGCATCCGCCGAAAGCGCATTGGCGCCGATCAGTCTGGCACTGCTCTTTAAGGCATGCACCTTGATCATGTAATTATCATAATCCGCATTTTTGATATAGGTTTCGATCGCATCCGCGTTCTCGTCAATATCCAGATAGAACTGTCCGAGCGTGATCTTTAAGAGTTCATCCGTCCCAAGGTATTGGATGGCATCCGCATAGGACAGACCGGGTGATTGTTCATAGACCGTAAGAAGCTGCCCGTCGCTGCCGGTATTGAACTGTGTACGGATCGCCTTTTCCTCCGGCAGATATTGCATGATCATCGTCTCCAGCGTATTTCCGTCAACCGGCTTGGAGAGATAATCGGCAAATCCCGCCTGCAGATATCTGCTCTTTGCGCCCTGTACGGCATCGGCCGTCAGCGCGATCACGGGCGTTTCCCTGTTCTGTCCGCCCTCCTGTTCCCGGATGTGCTGCAGGGCTTCCATACCGTCCATCTTCGGCATGCGCTGGTCCATTAAGATCAGGTCGTATGACTTTTTCAACGTGTATTTCAGCGCTTCCTCACCGCTGAGTGCCGTATCGATACGGATCTCCGTCTGTTTTAGGAGCCCTTCGATCACGGTCAGATTGATGGCCGTATCATCCACGACAAGAATGTCCGCATCCGGTGCCCTGAAGGATTCGCGATAGCTTTGCAGTTCCTTTCTGCCGCTCTTGAATCTGGCATGGAAATTGCCGACCGTTTCGTTTGACACGATCTTCTGCGGGAGGATGATCGTAAAAGTCGATCCCTTCCCGTACTCGCTCTCCACGGAGATCTCACCGTCCATCAGGTTTAAGATGCTCTGTGTGATCGCAAGGCCCAAGCCCGTTCCTTCAACGGTCTTATTCTGTGATAGATCCACCCGTTCAAATTTATTGAACAGTTTCTTGATATCGTCTTCTTTGATCCCGATCCCGGTATCTTCGATCATAAAGAGCAGATGGATCCGCTCTTCTGTTTCTGTCTCATACGGCATGCCGGAAACGGAGAACGTCACACTGCCTTCGTTTGTATATTTCACGGCATTGGTCAGCACGTTCACGAGTACCTGACGGATACGCACCTCATCCCCGTACAAGCCGTCCGGAAGCGTTTCATCCACATCCACAAAGAACTGCAGGTTCTTGGACTGCGCACGGAACATGATCATGTTGCTGACATCGATTAACATGGTCGAAAGCTGGTAAGGTGCCTCCGCGATCTCCATCTTTCCTGCTTCGATCTTGGAAAAATCAAGGATATCGTTGATGATGGAGAGCAGGTTCTTTCCCGCACTGTCAATGTTGCCGGCATACGTCCTGACCCGTTCGTCGCCACTCTCCCGAAGGATCATCTCATTCATGCCGAGCATCGCATTGATCGGCGTACGGATCTCATGCGACATGTTGGCAAGAAAATCACTTTTTGCGGCGTTGGATTTTTCGGCAACGAGCGATGCGGCACGAAGCTGTTCACTCTCCTGTGCCCTGATCTCCAGTCTTGATAAGAGAAATCCGCCAAGGAAGACCAATCCCGCAAGGATCCCAAAGACCATGAGAACCAACCACTCCACGTACTTTACACCTTCCTGCACAACGTCCCTGGGCACATATCCTTTCAGATAGAATTCACTGGATTCGATCTCGGCTGCAAACAGCAGCACTTCGTCTTCCTCTGTGGAACGGAAAGTCGCCGCACTACCCGTGGTGAACAATTCCTGCATCAGTTCCTGGAAACCGCCCTCCACATTGTCATCACCAAAAAGCATTTTTTCCTCAGCGGACTTGGGTCTTGTCGGAATGACCACATGGCCGTCCCGGTCCATGATGATCACGCGCCCCATGCCGCTGTAGCTGGCGACACCAAAATGCGAATAGAGCTGCGATTCCGGGTAGATTCGATAAATAACGTATGCTACGTTTCTGTCGCGGAACGCAGGAACGCAGAACATCAGGCCTTTTCCCTGTACATAAGATATCGCCTGTTCTCCATGAATGGCATCCTCGATACAGGCAAACGTCTCCGCACCGTAGGGGATGCCGTAGTACGGATTGCCGTCCACACGCTGGACGCCGATCCGGCTCTCGTGGTCGGATTCCTGCATCGCGCGCAGCGCATCCACACTGACTTCCTCGACCTTGGTAAACTCGCTGGCAACAGTTGACAGTGCCTTGAGTTCGCCCTCAAACTGGCGGGAGGTCACCTCGGAGATCGTCTCCGCCTGCTTTTTTCCCTGCTCTTCCATGTATACGTTTAACAGCCTGTTGACACGCAGATACAGGAACAGGCCGATCGCAAGCAGCATTAACAGCATGACCGACAACGTGATCATGAGGCGGAACATGCCGCGGCTCATTTTGAATTTCACCCGTTCCGCGCTCATTCCACGTCCACCCCTTCAACGTACCAGTTCATGTGCTGCAAAAGTTCCGTATCCGGCAGGTTTTCACCGCGCCTGACGCGCATAAACCCGTCCGTATCCGTGACCGGCCCGAAGAAAACATCATATTTTCCGGTCATGATCCGGCCGGTTTCGTACTTTACGATCGCCTCCGTTTCCGGAAGCACAAGGTCCGTCAGCGGTGCCAGGACCACAAGGCCCGTGCGCATGCCTTCCCAGTAATGCTTTCCGACGAACTTGTTCCGGTTGCATTCTCCGATCCTCTCCTCAAAAAAAGGCTCCCAGTCGAAAACGCAGGCTGTCAGATACGTATTTGGGAACAGTTCATGGTTGTCCCGGTTATTGCCGATCGTATAAATGCCCCGCTCATCCGCAACACGCAGGGGCATGATCGTATTGGTATGCAAAGTCATCACGTCGATGTCCTGCTCCTTGAGCAGCTTCTCCGTGACGGTTTCTGCGATCTTATCGTTGTTCCAATGGTTGGTGTGGCGGATATAGACGGTTGCTTCGCTGTTGACTTTGCGCACGCCGATCGTGAATGCATTGGCCTGCCGGATCGTCTCGGGTGTCGGCGAAGCGATAATATATCCGATCTTGTTGGTCTTGGTCTGCATGCCGGCCACAATGCCGGTCAGATAGCGGACCTGGTAGACGCGTCCCAAATAGGAGGAATAGTTGCCGGCCGTGTCCGTGCCGGTTGCATTTAAGAAATAGACATCGGGATACTCATGCGCAAGCTCCGTGATCATCGGTTCGTACACATAGGAATCGCATACGATGATCCCGTAACCGGCTTCAATGAGATCTTCCACCAGCGTTAAATAGCGCACGTCGGGCTGCACGTTGTCATAGTAGGCAACCGTGTCGCCTGATTTTTCCTCATAAGCGCGCATGCCTTCATACTGTGCCTGGCAGTAGCTGTGGTCGGTCCTGCTGCCGTTCATGAGCAGTGCGATCTTACGGTTCGCACTCTCCGGTTCCTCGTTTTTCATGCTCTGCGAAATAAAGATAAACCCGATCGCAAAGCACACGAGGATTCCTAAAATAATAAAAAACGCTTTCTTCATCGAACATCCCGTAAATCTCTGCGTTATTTTTCGGCAAAAAAGTTGGCGACCGCCTGCAGAATAGCCGATTGCGGAAGGCTCTTTAAGAGATACCCCTCCGGTTTCGTGCTCAAAATCTCGGAGATGGTGTGCCTGTCGCTTTTGGCGGTTAAGAACATGACCGGCGTATCTTTCATGTTCTCGTCAGAGCGGATCATATTCAGGACCTGCGGTCCTTTGACGACCGGCATCTCATAATCCAGTAAGATCAGATCGACCTCGGTCTTGATGAGCAGCTGGATCGCGTTCATCCCGGAATTGGCCGTATAAACCTGGTAATTCTTGGACAGGCCTTCCTTCATGGTCCGAAGCATCGTTGCGTCATCATCCACGATCAGGACCCGCTTTTTGACCGTAACGAACGCATCGTTATGAATCCCTTCCCGGATCGTTCTGGCAACGTCATCCGCGCGGAAAGGCCGGATGAACATTCCCTTGATATAATCGGGCGGCAGGAGACTCTTGGCATCCGCCAGTTCTTCTGCCGTTCCAAGCAGGTATAAAGCGATCTGTTCCCGGTTTTCAACACGCCCCGCGATATACTCCTGCAGGATGCGCATCCGCGTGGTCATCTCCGTATCCGGATCGGAATCCTGCAGATAGAATAACAGGATCTGCGGCGGATTCTGGATCCCCGGCAGTTTCCGTAAATCCGTCGAAGATACAACAAGCTGAAAGCCTTCTTTCTGAAGCCCTTCCACCAGCGCGTTGACGATCATGGACTTTCGCTCTGAGATCATGAGGATGCGTGATTCCATTTAGTTTTCTCCGATTGCGTCAAATTTGCACAACTGCTTACACAGTCCGCAGCCGTTACACATCGTATCGTTGATCACGGTGAACCCGTCTTTTCCCTTTGTGATCGCAGGACAGCCGGGTCTTAAGCAGGCACCGCACTGTTTGCATTTCACCGGATCCACAACGCAGCGTTTGGTAACCGGCGTCTTATTTAACAGTACGCAGGGAGATTTCGTGATGATCACGGAAACCTCATCCTTTGCAACCTCGCGTTTTACAACCTCCGCAAGCTTTTCGGTATCAAACGCATTCACTTCTTCTACGTTTTTGATCCCGAGCGACTTACAAAGCTCCACGATGTTGATCGCAGGAACCACGTCGCCCTGCAGGGTCTTGCCGGTTGCCGCATGGTCCTGGTGTCCCGTCATGCCGGTCGTTGAATTATCGAGGATCATGACCGTTCCGGTTCCCTGGTTATAAACCATGTTGATCAAGGAATTGACACCTGTATGCATAAACGTGGAATCGCCGATCACGGCAACCCAGTTCTTGATGTATTCTTTCCCTTTTGCTTTCTCCATGCCGTGCAAAGTGGAGATGGATGCACCCATGCAGACCGTCGTGTCGATGACGGAAAGCGGCGCCACGGCACCGAGTGTGTAGCAGCCGATATCACCGGCCGCGTGGATCTTCAGTTTGTTGAGTACGGAATATACGCTTCTGTGCGGGCAGCCCGGGCATAGGATCGGCGGACGCATCGGCACTTGCGCGGGAGCAGAAAGATCCAGATCTTCCTTCAGGATCGCTTTTCTGAGCATGTTCGCACTGTACTCGCCCTGTACGGTGAAGATCTCCTTGCCGATCGCCTTGATGCCCCAGGATTTCACCTGCAGCTCGATCAGCGGATCCAGTTCTTCAACGATGTAGAGGGTTTCGACTTTGGCCGCAAAATCTTCGATGAGCTTCCGCGGCAGCGGATTAACGAGCCCGAGCTTTAATACGGAAGCATCAGGCAGGGCTTCTTTCACATACTGATACGGAATGCCGCTTGTGATCACGCCGATCTTTGTGTCGTTCATCTCGACACGGTTGATGGCAAAATCACAGGAATCCGCGATCAGTTTCTTCTCACGTTCTTCAACGGCCAGGTGCCTGATCTTGGCGTTACCCGGCATCATGACGTTTTTGACAACGTTGCGCTCATAAACCTTATCCGGTACTTCCTTACGCTCACACAGTTCCACCGGTCCCTGGGAATGGGCCAGTCTTGTCGTGGTACGTAAGATCACCGGCGTATCATACTGTTCGCTTAAGTCAAACGCAAACTTCATGAAGTCCTTGGCTTCCTGCGAATCGGAAGGCTCAATGACCGGTACCTGCGCCGCTCTTGCGACCATTCTGGAATCCTGCTCATTCTGGGAAGAATACAGACCCGGATCGTCTGCCGCAACCAGTACCAGACCGCCCGTAACCCCGATATAGGATACGGTATAGAGCGGGTCTGCAGCCACGTTGACGCCGACATGCTTCATCGAAGCCATCGCGCGTACGCCGCTGATGGATGCACCGATCGCAACCTCCATGGCAACCTTTTCGTTCGGCGACCATTCACAGTAGAGACTGTCTTTATATTGCACCAGATTTTCACTGATCTCCGTGCTCGGGGTACCGGGATATGCGGCAGATACCTTCACACCCGCTTCATAGGCGCCTCTTGCGATCGCCTCGTTTCCGAGCATCATGACTTTTTTATTATCCATATGAAACGATTTTCCTTTTATCTGTTTTTCTATGACTTTTTGCTGTGATTTTGCCACGCTTAGACGGTCACAACCCAGCCTTCCGGTCCTTCGATCTTGCCAAGCTGAATGCCGGTAACGGTATCGTAAAGCTTCTGGGAAAGTTCCCCGATGCCGCCGTCCGCGATCTGGAATACCTTGTCTTCGCAACGCAGATGGCCGACCGGCGAAATGACCGCAGCCGTACCGGAACCCCAGCACTCTTCGAGCTTCCCGTTTTCGGCAGCTTCGAATAATTCATCCGCAGATACCCTGCGCTCTTCCACGGGCAGTCCCCAGGACTTGCACAACTGGATACAGGAATCTCTGGTGACACCCGGCAGAATGGAGCCGTTTAACTTCGGGGTTACGATTTTGCCGTCGATCTTAAAGAAGATATTCATCGCACCGACTTCTTCGATGTATTTTCTCTCAACGCCGTCAAGCCAGAGCACCTGGGAATAACCTTCATCATGCGCTTTTACCTGTGCCTTTAAGCTGGCAACGTATTTGGCACCTGTCTTGGCCTCACCGACACCGCCGCGAACAGCTCTTACATAGTCGTCCTCGATCCAGATCTTAACGGGATCAAGACCCTCCGGATAGTAAGCGCCTACCGGTGAGAGAATGATGATGAACAGATACGTATC
>JAEEGL014695680.1_pt1 | contig 12497 bp, 12 predicted proteins | sample 9134231 | NCBI WGS metagenome assembly JAEEGL01 (sample SAMN16246548, study PRJNA631951) | gut metagenome | biome: gut microbiome; feature: rumen; material: fiber-attached | host: Bos | place: Iran: Karaj | collected 2018-10
CTTATGTCGATAATGATCGGTGCCGTAAGTGTTCTCATTATGGTGGTGTTATTTATGGATGGTCGTTCCGTACTGCTTTTAGTGATAACACAAAGGATTACGTAAAGTGTAAACATCCAGAAGCGAAGGATTCCGAAGGATGCGAAGCGGCATATCAAAGTTATTGTAAGAGACTTAAATACGAGGCACTATGCGCTCTTGACGGATGAGAAAGATAAAACAAAATAAGACGGAAGAAAAGATATCGGTATTGTGTCGAAACTGTACAAAGTTGAAACAATGCCTTGCAACCAGACACCTGGCTCCCTTGATGGCGCTTACAACCTACTGTACCCGCTTCGACAACAAGGACAAGGAACCTCGTCTTTTTCCATTCCTCCAGCCATACGAGGTGGAGAGCATGGATGCCGAGTATATTTATAATAATAGCAAGAAATATGGCAGAACAAATAAATCTTGATAAGGAAATGTGGGAGAGGATAGGTTTTCCAAACTACCCTCGATACGAATACGTACCGTTGCCTAAAGAGGTGACACGTATGTTAAAACGGAAACACAAGGACTTTGTACTGATGTCCTACTTTTGGACGGACGATAAGGGTGCAAAGGTGGCGTTTCTTGAATATATTTCTTATGATGGTATTAACGTCCATCGTGGCCCTGGCTATTGCTGTGACCGCATCGATGACCCGGATATGTGGAGCCAGGTGGCAAGGTCACTGGCTATGGATAATATACAACTTCAAACAAGAACCTTTAAGAAAGAGTTATGACAAATAATAAGAATCAAAAGCCTCCGGCGGGTGTATGTTCAATGGTATAGATTATTAAGAGTAATATTTATATAAATCAATATTATAAGAGTTATGTTAGAATTAAAAGGATTTTACAAAGAAGAAACCTTAGAAGAATTGCTCTTTAAAGGTAACATCTCAAGTCTGGAATTTATCTATCACCACTCTCAGGAGCGCATAGATGACTTCAAGGCTTATTGTCAGAAACGAAGATTGCAAGAGAACGAAGCTGCTGCAGAAGCATACAGCGACTTCATCCTGAAACGCCAGGAAGAATCCCATACGGAACTTCTCGACTAAAAATGTACTACCATTTCCAAAGCACCCGCCGTTGTCATAGTTACACCGACGGGTCTTTTCTATTCAGGTAAATCATAGGATGAATAATAGGTTTACCAACTCTACGAACAAAGGCATTGATATTACATATCCATGACTGAGGATAACGGGTTTTGTTGACGGGACACTCAATGATGAGTGGATTTCCTTTTACTCCATCACTCATCACATAGCCACGCTCACAGTCAACACATGAACCGGATTTAGGCTCATTTTTCTCATCCTTTACTTGTTTAACTCCTTTTCCAGCCATGGGATTTGATTTTCTTCGCGTAAGTCACATGCTTCTCTCGCTCTGAAGGATCCGTTATATTACATTTTTGAAGTTTATCTCTATACTGAAATATGATAGAACCTGATAGATACTCGTATCTGAATAACTTAATGAATGGAACCAGTTGACCTAAGAACATTACAGCGTGAGAAGTCTCAACTCTGATATGTGCTTTGCCAGTAAATACAATGATAGAAATAAAACTGTCTGCAGACAAACCTAATGTGTCTGACAATACATCTATATGACGCAGATTCTGCATGACTGGATTATAGATGGTCTTATTAAAGTCTTTCCCACTCCAATTCCAATCTTTCCATTCATCATTGCCGGTAACTATACCGCTTATGTTTTTTGTCTCTATTACAAAAATCCCGTAGGGAGATAATACTACATGGTCTATCTGACAGGTTCCGTGTGCCGTTCTGAGAATCAAGTCATTCAGAATGATATACTTTCCACCCAAACGGTGTAATTCTCTACTTACGATATGTTCACCTCGTAACCCTACAAAGAGGGTATAGACAGGATTCTTCCTTCCAGGTATTAAAAGCAATATTACAACAAATATTACAATCAATAAAACAATAAAAATATTCATATATCATAATTAATCATCATTTACATCATCGTAATCTGACGAAGCATCGTCATTATTATTTCCAATAAGATTGTCAACATTTTCAGACAAGGCATTTTTAAAAAATTCTTTCGAGAGTCCAGAAGGATTCTTGCTGGCAATTATAATATTAAACATCTCCAAACATCGTATGGATACTTTATTCGTAAGTCTTATATCTTTGTGTTCTACAAAAAATTCAAGAATACCATGAGCAGCGGATGGAAGTGTCATTAATCCAGAGTCTCGCAAAGCATAGCTTTTAAATAACAACTCTGACAATTCATAAGGATTGTCTCTCGACATATCAATAGTTTGATAGATGCTCCACCATAACCCAGAAATAGACGAAATAGAATGTATACGATGGCCAAACCAATGGTCTTGTATATATTTCTCAGGACGTATGCGATATGAACTAACACTAAAGGGCCAACGGGATTTTACATAAGAAAATAAATCTACATGCGACAGATAAACCCATAAACTATCATATTGTGCTTGAAGTGGTGTTAGATAATTATATGCTTCAAAAAGAACTTTAGCAGAAACAAAATCTCCGTCACGAGTAGGTATCATTTGTTCAACAAGTCCTTCTGGATGAGTAACCCCATAAAGAGCAGTAACAAAAGTAGGGTCATAATCAAAGGTATCCCCTTGATATCTTAATGGGTCTATATTACCCCTGAGTTCTTCAGTATATGAAGATTTAAAAATTCTTTGAGCGGCCATAATTTTATATTTTATTTTGTTTACTCATTTTATCCAACATACGTTTAACTGGTTTGCCTAAAAGAAGTTGAGTAAGTTCAAATGCACTCTCCTTGTTCGATAAATCATAACCCTTAAACTTTGAATCATGATATAATCGATATTTTATGGCGTATGCCCACCGATAATTACCATGTTTTTCTTCTTGGTAATCTATAATAGCCTTATATAAGAAAGGAGATATAAGACCCGCATGAATCTCATCTGTCATGCGCCTGTCATTTCTAACCATCATAAAATTATTATATTCATCTTTGGGAAGATAAATTTTAATAATTTCTCCATCGATATTTGACCAAGGAAATTGTTTGTCTTTACCATTGTATATCTTAACAAAGCTTCCCGCATTATAAATCTCTCTTTCCTCGTATTCTGCACAGTAACTAAACCCCTTGAATATAGCAAGAATATCCCCCTCTTCCAAGGAGAACGTCATATCACCATAATCTTCGTTTTGTTGACTATTTCTGTAATTAGAAATGGGTTTTATAACTGTTACCTGGGGAGTAAAATTAATCACATTAAAAACTTCACTCTTTTTTACTGAAAACACAAATTTGTTTTCTTTTGAAGAAACGATACGTCGCAAACGAGTACGCCTGCAATAGATATCGCATGTATACATGGCATATCCATCATTGATAAGACTCTTAATATCGTCATTATCAAATTCCATAATGACACAAAACCGACATTCTTTTGAATCCTCACCGACAAGCTCAACTGTTGGTTTTTTCTCGTCATAGATAATACCAGGGATAATGTCATCTGCATTACCCAATACCGGATAAACATACTTGTTGTCTCTCATATTATTCTCTTTTAGCACTTACTTTTATTGAATGACGTAAATTGTCACCAAACTTAATATTGACAATGTTCCTACCTTTTACAAGTTTGACTTTACATAGGTTGTTTTTATTTATAATACCATTGTCGGTATATATAATAGGAATACTGGTATTGGTGTTATCGTCATCAAAACTCAAAGTATATATTTTAAGTGAAACATTAGAAGATTTTACCAAACTATTTATAACTATAACATGAATAAGTTCATCATTACATCTTTTCGTAAATACACGATAATCTATCATAACCTTATAGGTATTTGAGGTGTATTCACCATCTTCGTCTGGCGATTTTGAAACGGGATTTCCAGAATTAGGGAACGGATGACGTATGCTTTTCGTTTTTTGCTCTTCCTCGCAAGAATCATTTTTCTTTTCTGAGGTAGACTTACCTTCTTCTTCTTTTTGTAACATTGGTGCATGCTCTGATTGCTCATCATAGCCATTATCGTCAAAAGATGAAAATAAGGGTTTTTCCACGACACGAACGGAGTCATCATCACAATCCCTTGGCAAATCGCTCTCCTTATAATTCTGAAAAGACGTACCAAAATCTATACCAACGGATTGTGCCGAAACATCTCCACGACATAATTTTTCTAAACTATCACCATCACAGTCTATCGGGATAGAAAGATAATCTTCAAGATCACAAACATCAAGACCTTCTTCGACGGCAGTAAAAAAAACTTCGCTTATACAACTGCCAATAAATTTTTCGTATTCATCAAGAGCCGCCTTAACATCTTCGTACAATTCTTTATATTTATATGCATTACGAACATCCCATTCTCTATGTTGGGCATTTTCCGCTGCCTGTAGTAAACTGTTTCCAACATTTCCATCACAAACAAATACACCATAATAACCATAATTGGTACTGCGCCTGTTGTAACGAATAAGCATATGTTGACCACGAAAATTTTGAATAATGTCAGGGCCGTCTGATACCACTCGAAGATATAAATACACCTTTCCAAGGTGAGGAAGTTCTTTTTCAAACACAAGATGATTTTTATCTTTATTGGCATCAGTAACTGCTTTGATATAAGGAACAGGATTTTCTGTTGAAATTTTGCCATTATTGTTTAATTTTCCAAAGAATCTTGAAGCATATTCGTTTAGCGTACTCCGTTTTAAACATACAGTATTATCAAACATACTATCAGCCAATCTAATGTTAACCTCTAACTCGTTTTTAAATATTGCCAACCAAAAATGTTTGATTACATACTTAATAATTTGGTTTTCCAAACATTCATTCATTTCATTATCTTGACTTTCATAGGGACAGAGAATAAAAAAAGACGTACCAGCTTCTTTTCTTCTAAATACCAGGGGAATATCTTGTATATCTGTAATAGGTTCCTCTTCGTCATTATCTGTGTAATAACCCTGTGATTCACGTTTTATACCATCTTCCGTCGTATGTGATGATAAACGAGCAAGCCCAGAAAAGAAAGTGCCGCCATCTGGGGTCTGAGTAGAAACAAGAAGCGTACTTATATTAGACATATTAAGAAGTGCTGCCTTACCATAACCATAACTACCTCCAGAGACGTTGGTATCTTTAACGGAATTACCTCCGCTTTTTACGAAAGCATAAAAACCGCTTTCTTCATCGTCAGAACTATAATCCATGCCAGTTGTGTTGGTATCTGAATATAAAAGGAATGGAATATTATTACCACATCTATTAAATTCTGCAAGCATATCGCGATATTTTCTGATACCAGGTTTCTTTTTCCACTTATTTAAACAAGCTTCTATATTCTTTCTGATATCAAAAAGAGTAGGCATTTCACGTTTCAATATGTTTCCTTTGGTAAACGTGATAACAACAGGATCATCATTATCCTTGCGACGGGCATCAATAGAATTTTGAATCGCTTCACGAACAAACGCTTCGTATATATTTTTTTTAAAGTTATCGCCCGTAGCATCATTCGGACCATCATAAAGTCCTCCTAACTTCTGAGCAAAACGCCAACGTATTAAATTTTTCATAATTTTCATGTTTTTATATTTTCAATTATTATGAAGAGTAACACTATGTTCCATCCGGAATATACCTTGCGAGATGTCTGACAACTCATTCCAGGCATCAGTCTTCCACTTTTCAGGCTTGGAAGCCACAATGTTCTCCTTAACAACACTGTCAAAAAGACGCTTGAACAATTCACCAGTTGATGTGTCTTTTGAATACATAGCACGATAGTGATTAAGGACATCTATCTGTTCTGAATTAAAACGACGAGCAAAGGGTGTCACTATACGGTCACGGATAACCTGCTTGGCATTACGTTCAGCAGACCATATATCGCTTTTAGGTAAGTCGGTACGAACCTTGATTCCAATCGTACTTTTTCTCGTTTCACCATCCGAGAGAACGCGTCGTGCTTCGTCACGATAATTTCTGGCATCTCGCAAATTGGGGAAAATGGCAATAACAAGAGGATTGGCTAACTTGGTACAGTCAGCGTCGCCATGATGGAGAGTGGCTATTTCTTTAAGCTTTGGATTCTGGGTCTCAAAGGTAACAATAAAAGATATCTGATTATCATCGGAAATCTCTCTCCGAACGTTACCACGTTGATTTAGAACATTAATATTGTCGTAAGCAAAACCAACGGCATCGTCATAGTCCATAAAAATATATTCTCCCTTATCGGGGTTAATAGTCTCACATTCGTGACGATCAGCCATTGCTTCCTGTTCTTCGTCGTATGGCTTGTCAAAAATGACTGAAAAATATGAATGGTCTTCTACACCCATATCCTCATCATAACCCTCGGTGATAACGGCAGAAATCATCCTGTCATTCTTGATGTTTTCTTTAATACTGTCCTCAAGGTGCAACAGTTCCTCATTAGACAGCTGGCTAAGTTCCCTTCCCAGAATGGTTCTGAAAAGATGACCGTTCTCCATTCTGTGTGAGTGCTCATAGAGAACCCGGTCAGTATGGTTCTCTGTGTCACAAATGACTCCACGGGAGTAAACAGTATTACTGGCAGCACCACCGTAGATTCTATTTGCCTCCTTGCCACTCTCACTCTCCTCAATGGGAGAGACAACCTTGAAAAACACCTGCCCCTTCTGTTCCGAGATATACGGAAGCAGCAGTTTCATGACATCGTAATATTTTTCCTTGTTATTATTCATCATCTACAACGATTATAATTTATAATTTACCTGCTTAATCCTATATTTTGTTGATTATTACGTATGAATACCTCTTGAAATACTCTCATTCTCTGGCACACCAGCAACCTGATCGTAATTTGCGCTGCTTAAAGAAGCAACGTCTAACTTATCATTCAATAAAGAATGATTCTCATAAACACCATTATCAGCAAGATTATTGAGGTAGAAAGTAGCCTCCTTGATGTTCCAATATTGGAATATACGACTATCAGGATGATTTTTCTTAAACTCCCTTACTTTATCTGGTGTAAGCTCTTCACCACTAAAAGGATTCCATAAGCCTTCACGGAGCATTAACATTCTTACGCCATACACGTCAGCGGCTCGCTCATAACGTAAATCATCATGTTCCTTTAAATCTTCCTTTACGGCCTTTTTAATATCCTTAGTGAGTTTCTTGGAAACATCTTCCTCTGAAACGCCTAAAGCAGAGAGAGTACGGCTACTCATTTCCTGAAGGATATTTCTATAGGTTTCATTCATCTTCTTCTCAGATGAAGGATTATTGCCAATCGTTTGATAAGATTCCATGTTAACACCGTAACGTTCCTTTCGGTGTTCCATAATCTCATCGAAAGTGGGGTCATAAACGGCATGTGCGACCTCATGGGCAGCAATATTCATACCTATAACTTCACCACCACCCATAAAGGCAATATTCCTGTTTTCTTCTGGCGTGGCCTCCTTCGGTAAAAAGAAACTATTGAGAGCTTCTTTGATAAAATAGACATCCGTCTGACTGGAAGCAGAACGTGCTTTATTAAGTATTTCGTCATAAGTTCTACGTTCGTCGGAAGACATATCATCAATCTTTTCGTGACCGAATGAATGAAGAAGTCTATTTTGAAAAGCATCAGAATGGAAATAGGCCATCGTAACAGCATAGTCGGTAGCGGCTTCACCGAAACCTTCCTTCTTTGCGTAGTCACTAATAACCTGGTCGATATTCGAGCCAAGTAATTGCTCATTGGATAAACGTGATCCATCAGACTTTATATCCCTGACGTGTTGAGCTATACCTTCAACAACGTCATTGGAAAGTGACTTTTCTCCAGAAATATTTTCTTGTTCTTTAATCTTTTCAATATCTGATTTTACTCCTGGTGTTCCTTCACTGTAAGAAAGCTCAGCACGATAACCGTATATGTCTGAGGGAGAAATATCAAAATCTTCTTCCTCAGACTCGTTATCAACTACATCTGGGTTGACAGTGCTGTCTTCGTAGAATGACGAACTCACTTTTAGGACTTTCTCGTCTTTATCACCGCTTCCCATAATTATCCTCTGAACTTACATCCACTATTCTTATACTCACTACAGAAAAGACCATACGGGCCTTTCCTCACATATCCCTTGCCGCACACGGGACACTTATCACCCACTTTCGGCGCACTCTTCTTTGAAGATGCTCGTGAGCCAGATGACGGTTTACTGCCAGACGATGAGCGACTGGTGGACGTATAACTCTTTCGTGAGCCAGACGAACTGGTGCTTGGTGCAGACTGTGAAGAAATCTTTTTGATGGTACTGTCTGCCTGTACCTCCTTAATGATGCTAACAAGCTGTGCCTGTAACTCATCCATAAATGCCTCCAGTGTAAACACTCCCTTCTCGATGTCACGGAGTTTCTTTTCCCAGATACCTGTCAACTCGGGGCTTTTCAGCATCTTTGCCTGTATGACTTCCATCAGGTCACGTCCTGCAGGATTAGAGATAAGGTTTTTCTTCTCACGACGGATATATCCGCGTTTCAGAAGAGTTTCGATGATACCGGCACGGCTTGATGGGCGACCTATGCCGTTTTCCTTCATAGCCTCACGGAGCGTTTCGTCCTCTACGAACTTTCCGGCTGTTTCCATGGCCTGTAACAAGGAGGCTTCCGTATAGCGTTTCGGTGGCGTAGTCATCTTCTGTACCAGGGATGGTACATGTTGACCGCACTCGCCAACGGTAAATGCAGGAAGAACGCCATTTTCGCCTGGCTCTTTTTCTTCCTCTTCATCATCCTTTTGAACCTTCGCATAGACGGCACGCCATCCCTCGGAAAGGATTGTGCGGCCAGTGGCCTTGAAGTCCACACCGCCTGCCGTCGCCAACACTGTTGTCTGGGCATATTCGCAGTTGGGATAGAATACAGCACAGAAACGACGGAGAACCAAGTCATAGACCTTACGCTCGTAATCATTAAGACTACTGATATTGGCTGTTTCTCCTGTAGGTATGATAGCATGATGGTCAGTAACTTTACTGTTATCAAAGACTCTCTTACTTTTTGGTAATGTCTTACCGTAAAGATAGAAAGCAGGTGAATTTCTATCATACTCTGCTAACTTAATAATGATGTTAGGACATTGCATATAGATGTCATCAGTCAGAAACTTCGTATCTACACGAGGGTAGGTAGTCAATTTCTTCTCATAGAGACTTTGAATGTTCTTCAAGGTAGTTTCTGCTGAGAAGCCATATTTACGGTTACAGTCCACCTGTAAGGCTGTCAAGTCATACAGTTGGGGTGGCTGTTCGCTACCTCGTTTCTGCTGAACATCCTTAATCGTAAGCCTGTTACGCTTGGCAGCTTCCAGATAACTCCTTCCTTCATTCTCAGTGTTGAACCTGCCTTTAGTACAACTGAATATGGCATTACGGTATTTCGTAGTCAACACCCAATAGGGTGCTGGCTTGAAATGCTCAATCTCGTTATCACGGTCAACAATCATAGCCAGTGTTGGAGTCTGCACACGTCCGATACTCAGGACTTGTTTGTAACCTCCATATTTCAGTGTATAGAGTCTCGTGGCATTCATTCCTAACAGCCAGTCGCCTTCGGCTCTGGCCTGTCCGGCCCTATACAGGCTATCATACTTGCTCTGGGGCTGTAGATGGTTAAAACCGTCTCTAATGGCTTCTTCCGTCAAAGAGGATATCCATAGGCGCTTGACGGGACATCTTACACCCGCAAGTTCCATCACCCAACGCTGGATCAGCTCGCCTTCCTGACCGGCATCACCACAGTTGACAATGGTGTCGGCTTTCTTATAAAGTTCCTTGATGACCTTGAACTGTTTCTTTACACCGCCGTCGTTTATAAGTTCTACTTCATACTTCGGTGGAATCATCGGCAATATTTCCATTGCCCATTTCTTCCAGTCAGGATAATACCCGTCGGGCTGTCTCAACTGGCACAGGTGGCCGAAAGTCCATGTCACCTGATAGCCATTACCTTCGTAATAGCCATCCTTCTTACTTCTGGCACCGAGAACCTTGGCAATTTCACCTGCCACACTCGGCTTCTCTGCAATACATACAATCATATCAAATATTTATTTAATCTCTTTACACGTACCTATTATATATTATATACATACATCACCGTCATTCGGGTATTCTGGCTTTTGTATGAATGCACTCACGATGGATATAACACCCATCACGACGACGATAACCGTAAGAAATATAATTTTAAACATAAGGCATTTGTATTTTTGATAATGCAAAAGAATGAAATTTGCCCGAAAACTGCCTTTTCGTACAAAATTATCTCATATTTTAACGTTTTCACGACCAGGTAAGTCGTAAAATTGTTAATATACGACTTTTTTTTTTGCAAGAAAGCCACTTCAAAGAAAAAATAGCATCTTTGCAACGTCTTTCGAGATGTTCTCAAAAAAGATGCTCGACCGACATCAAAAGTCTAATATAAAAAAGTATAAGAGATGATCGCAACATTTAACATCAAGGTGAGCATTGACACCAACAATGTCACAACCAGCTTCGGCTCAGAGAAAATCGAAGACATGGACACTACACTCCTGGCTTCAGTGTTGAAGGTGTTCGGTGATGTGCAGAATAGGGTTAAGAAACAGGTGGCTCAGTTCTATGGTGCTAAAGAGCAGCCAGAGAGCGCACCCGCTACTACGGAAGAAGAACAGGCAGAAGCCGCTCCAACTCAGGAATCACAGGAAGAGAACGTACAGCAGTAACCTTATTCGCATTTCCTCAATGAGAAGATTTTTCCATATCTACACAATCGCGTCTTTGTGTGTTTGTGCCGCCAGCGTCAGTGCGCAGGAGAAAACTCCTGTCGCACTGGCCACCGACGAGGAACTGGCTACCAGTATCGCCACAAACCCATTCTCACATAATTGGGAACTGTCTGTTGGCCTACAAGGTCTCTCATTCTTTTCTAACCAAGAGACAAACCTTGACATCTCCAAGAGTCCGTTTGCCTCATTCCGTACCAATATCGGCCTCGCAGTCTCAGCAGCTAAATGGTTCACTCCTCAGATTGCTTTGAGGACAAAGCTCTCTGGTGTCTGGGGTAGGAGTGTCAGCACGGACGATAAGAATGAGAATGCGGTCAGCTACATGCACCTCCATGAGGATGTGATGGTCAACCTCTCTAATATCATATATGATTATGAGGCAGGCCGGAAATGGAATATCATCCCATACTTCGGTGTAGGAATGACACGTAACTTCACCCATAACGAGAACGCACTGACATTCTCTTTGGGTATGATGCCTACATACCGTCTCAACGACCGCTTGAAAGCTTTCGCCGACCTCTCTTTCACTATCACAGGTGACGAGTTCGACAATCAGGCTCTTATCAATAATAACATCTTTAAAAACCATGACCGCTGGCTGGCAGCAGAAATCGGTGTCACGTATGAGTTAGGACAAAACCGCTGGCATCGTGCAGTGGAACTGGAAGGTATCGAGATAGTTCCCTGGCAAGAGACACAGCGCGAGATGAAACGCATACGCCGACAAAACAAAGACCTCATAGATAAGATGATGTGGATGGAGAATAACACGCAGACGAAAGAAGCTGCAGCAGCACCCACCATCATCAGTAAGGTGCCGGAAATATCCATCTTCTTTGAATTGGGTAGCGCAGAGCTGAAACACAGAGGCCAACTCGTTAACATCAAAAAACTCGTTCAGACGGCCAAAGATGAAAGAAGGAATATCATCGTCACTGGTTATGCTGACAGTCATACAGGTAACCAGCAGTTCAACGAACGTCTTAGCGCACAACGTGCAGACACCATCGTCAAGGAACTGTTGGAGATGGGTGTCGACACTAAAAATATCAGAATAGTGATTGGTGGTGGTGTAGACATCCTCCATCAGATTCCGGCCAACAGGCGCGTGGTAGTATCTCTCGAAGAATAATTAAAAATTAATTAATAATACTTTTTCATACAAAATTGTTAGTTTTAGGTTAGTAGTAGATTGTGTGCGGGAATATCCGCGACGGCCTTTCCCGCTTTTTCTCACAGACAACAAAGATTTTCAAAATATGACACATATAAAGAACATACGACATAAGATTGCTCTCATCACTGCAACGATGATGATGACGGCTCCCACTCTGGCACAGGAGGGGAAGCCCCAGCATGGTGTGTGCACAAACAAGTTCGCTGACAACTGGGAGGCATCCTTCGGACTCGAAGGGCTGTCATTCTATTCCAGTAAGGAAGAGGGACTTGACATCTCAAAATCGCCGTTTGAGTCGTTCAGGGCCAACTTCGGTGCAGCAGCTACCATTGGCAAATGGTTCACCCCGGAAATTGGACTACGTACCAAGGCCAGTGGCTATTGGGGTAAGGCTATCATTGGTGTGACACCAGAAGAGAACA
>JAEEGL010555936.1_pt1 | contig 12496 bp, 5 predicted proteins | sample 9134231 | NCBI WGS metagenome assembly JAEEGL01 (sample SAMN16246548, study PRJNA631951) | gut metagenome | biome: gut microbiome; feature: rumen; material: fiber-attached | host: Bos | place: Iran: Karaj | collected 2018-10
ATTGTGTTGGATTCTCATCAAATTCAACTTTTGTAATTGAAACGACATCATAATCGTTTGCACCTGCTACAACATAATATGTAACACCTGCTGTTACAGCAACATCTGTCTTTAATGGAACTTTTGTACCATTTACATCTACGTAATATGTCGTGTTTGAATCAAAGCTTACTAGGTTTTCAGCTTCAACAAATGAATATGTTGTAGATTTTGTATAATACAATGTTGGATCAACTACAAATGTTTCTTCGCTTACTGCAGTTTCTGTATATGTTTCACCATCATATGTGTAATATGTAGCAGTTGAACTATATTCAGCTGTAGATAATACTTGAGTATAAACATCGTTGCTTTGTAATGTGTAATATTTAATACCTGCAATAACTGCAGCAGTATTTAGAGGAACCTTTGTTCCTGAAATTTCTACATAATAAGTTGTTAATGCTTCAAATGCGCTAATTGTTGCTACATTATATGCTCTCTTTACACAATATGTAGCTGTAGCATCGAATTCATCTGTAGCTTCAACTTGTGTATAAACATCAATTTGTTCAAACAATAAGTTATCTTGATCATCACGCTTTTGTTGTTGTTCCGTAACAGCATCCTTAGCTTCAACTACGATTAATTCTTGATATACGTTATCGTAGAATGTCTTGTAATACTTAGTGCCGATTAATACTAGGTCAGATTTATCGTCTAAACCACCAAATTGTTTATCTGTACCTAATGAGTAATAAGTATCGTCTGCTGTGCCTAAAATGCCGTCTCTACCGGCTTCTCTATAGATTGTATTTGTGATTCTAATATAGTAATTAACACCATATTGTTGGATATCTACTAAAGCGTTCTCAACGAAGCACTTTCTTGTTCCGATTTCATAAGAATAAATTTCTGTTTCATCATCATATGTGATTGTTAATAATGCATATGTTCCGTCTGTATAATCGATATAATCGTTAACACCAATTGTAGCTACCTTCAAGCTTCCTGAAGCACCGATTTGGTTAGCGCTACCATAGATTCTCTTTACGTCATCAGCTGTGCCTAAGAATCCATCTGGACCATAGTCATAATATGTACCATCTTTGTTATCGATGTAATATACGTTATCAATCTTTGTGATATTTGTTGTGAAGTCATCTTCTGTGCCGAAGATCTTATCTAATCCACCGCAAACGAATGAACGTTGGAATTCATTATTTAGATATACTTCGTATACGTTATGTGAACCATATCTATATTCTGTTAATAATGTTTGAGATTCAAAGATTACATCTTCTAATAATAGACATTCTTTGAACATACCAGTAGCGATTGTTGTTAAACCTTCTGCAAATGTTGCTGTTACAAGCTTAGATTGATAGAAGATTTGATCCCCAAGAGTTGCTACTGATGCAGGAATTCTAATAGAAGAAATATTTATCTTATAGAATGCATAGTCTCCAATTGATGAAACATTTTCTGCAAGTGTTACAGAAGCTAATGATTGTAAATTAGAGAATGAATAAGGGTTAATTGTATTTGCTGAAATAGTTAATACAATACCAGTTGGAATATATCTTTGGAATGTTTCTGATGCAGAGTAATAACCCTTCTCTAGAGTCATTCCAGCAACTTCAGTTGAGCCAAAGATTGAAATGAAGTGAGACTTGTAGCCTGTAGAAGCTTCACCTACTGTAGCGATATCAATATGAGTCATTCCCTTACATCCAGCAAATGCTTGATCTCTTACATATGCTACATTTGATGGAATAACTACGTTATCTAATTTAACGTTATTATTAAATGCGTAAGACTTAATATCTAGATTTGTACCATTGAATGTAGCACTTTCTAGATTTGGACAGTTGTTGAACATATATGCACTGATAATTGCATTGTTAACAACTAAAGTCTTTAGTGCTGGCATATTTTGACATGCATAGTCTGCAGCACTTGAAACTGAAGATGGAATTGTTAATGATGTAATACCTGTGTTATAGAATGCATTCTTACCGATATATACAACTCTATTACATAGATTCAATGTTGTAATATTTGTACAGTTATACAATGCACCTTCATTGATATATACATTTCTTACCGTATTAACTACGTTAATTGTCTTTAATGATCTAGGAATTCTGTAATCCCAAGCTACACCACCTGATGTAATGTTTACCCATGGTTCATCTTTATCCCACTTTGTGAAATAGTCATCTGAATAAACCCAACCATTTCCGTGACCGATTGTGTAACCTCTATAGAACCAAGTACCGATTGTAGCTCCTTGGTAACCATATTGTGAACTTGCACCACTATCTACTCTGTATACTGTATCGTTTACATATCCTGTAGAGTTTGTAGATTCACCGATGAATGGAACAGTTAATGTTGTTAATGCTGTACATGCACCGAATGCGCTTCGTCTAATATATTGTGTAACATCGCTGATATAGATTTCTTGGATAAATCTACAGTTCATGAATGCGCCAATTGGAATTTGTGTAGCATCCATTACAGATACTTTTGTTAAAGATTTTGGCATATACCAAATATCGTATTTAATTTCTTGCCAGCCTCTAGATTCACCTGAACCGTTATAAGCATAGAACCACATAGAAGCTTCGTAAGACTTGCTTGTATCTGTATATTCATAACCCCAAGATCTACGTCCGTAGAAACTTGCTCTTGGTGTACCCCATACATAAGAACCACCTGATCCATCTGTGCCGGCACCGAAGAACCAACCGATTGTGTACTTAACAAAGTAATAATTACCATTTAAGTAAGAAGGTGATCTATTATATCCAATAAATGGAACTGTTAAATCAACAATATCATCATCCCATAAGAAACACATACCAATAGTTTGAACACTATTTGGTACAACCATCTTTGTTAATGAGTAACATTGTGCATACGCATAATTACCAATTGATGATAATGTTGATGGAAGTTTTGGATTTTGTAGAACGATACAATGATAGAATGCATAATCACCAATTGTTGTTACTGAACCTAAATCTACATCCTTTAGAGCTGTATCGTTGTAGAACATATATGCACCAACAACTTGATTCTTCATTGCTGCATATTTCATAGCAGTACAGTTTGCAAATGCATGAGTTCCAACTGTTGCTACGTTTTGTGGAACTGTTACATTTTGTAATGCTGTATCGCCATCGAATGCATGCGCTCCGATAGTTGTTAAAGATGTTGGTAGATTAATTTGCTTTAATGCTACGCATAATGAGAATGCGTATTGTGGGATTGTTGTAGGTGATGCAAATGTTACATATTCAAGTTTTGCATCATCATAGAACATATAATCGCCTAAGATGTTTCCTTCAAATGTAACTGTAACTAAGTTGCTCATTTGAGCAAATGCATGACTTCCTACTGTTACTAAGCCTGTTGGAAGACCTAAGTGGTTAATAGCATCACAGTTATAGAATGCTTCTTTACCAACTGTTGTTAATTCTGAAGGTAATCTTGTATCTAATACACCATCTAAGTGAAGAGGCATAGAAGTACAGTTCTTAAATGCTTCTTGTCCGATAGATGTAATTGTATTTGAAAGTGTAATACTTCTTAAAGAAGTACAATTTCTGAATGAGTATTCTCCGATAGATGTAATAGCACCTTCACCAACTGTTTGATTTAATGCTACTTCTTCAAGACTTGTACAACCATCAAATGCATAATTTGCAACTGACTTTAATTCATCTAGCTTAGCTGACTTCAAGCTTACGCAGTTTTGGAACATATTTGTTCCAAGCAATGTTGTATTAACTGTTACGCTGAAGCTTGTTGCTGTAGATGGTTGATTTGGATCAACATATCCTAATAAACCACATTCAGCAACTGCATATGTACCGATCTTATTTACAGATGCTGGAATTGTAATTGTTAATAGATTATCTGCATCGTAGAATGCATAATCTTGGATAGTTGTTAATGTTGTTGGTAATGTAATGTTATGGATAGGTGCCTTATAGAATGCACCATATTGGATTACAACTTCATTATGAAGTTGAACGTTAATCAAAGATGCTGGGATGTAAGATGTGTATGTTGATGAAGCATTATACTTAGATGCTGTTTGAACACCACCTGTATAAGCAGTTGTACCGAAGATGTATCCAAATGTACTTGAAGCAGTACCTGCTGCATTTGGATCGATACACTTAGCACCACCAACCATTGGGATTGTTAAAGATGTTAATCTTGCACAACCATTTAACGCACCTTCACCAATAGATGTTGTTGAGTCTGGTATTACTAAAGTAATAATTGAACTACAATTTTGGAATGCACCAACACCAATAGATGTAAATGATGTTGTTGGGATATCTACGATTGTTAATGAACTACAATCCTTGAATGCATATTGTTCAACTGATTTAACGTCTGTTGAGAAGTGAACTTCGTTCAACTTGTTACATCCAGCGAACATATACTCGCTAACTTTTGAACAGTTAACTTGAGCAGATTCCATAGCTTGACAATTTTCAAAGGCATTCTTACCAATGTATTCAGTATCTGCGATGATTGTAATAGCAGAAAGAACTGAACAGCCCTTGAACATCCTGTCGCTAACAATCTTAGAATTGTTTGTTACGCTATATAATCCTACACAATCTTCAAATGCGCTTTCGCCGATTTGTGTTGTGTTAGATGTAATTTGTAAAACATAAGATTGGCCGTTACCTAATTTTTCACAGCCCTTGAACATTGCCTTACCAATGATACATGCATTAGATAAGTCAACTTCAGCAAGTTTTGTACATCCTTCAAATGCTGAATCACCAACATATGTACAATTAGGGATTGTAACTGAAGTTACAGCTGTACAATCCTTAAACATTGCTTCGCCAATATATGCATTGTTTAAAGTGATATTTTCTAAGTGAGTAGATTCAGCAAAAGCATGTGTTCCTACGAATGTTACTGTTGATGGAACTGTAATGCTTGTTAAATAGCTCTTATAGAATGCATATGCTGGGATTTCTGTAATTGAGTCTAATAATGTAATAGATAGCAATTTTTCATCATCTGCAAACATATACTCGCCAAGAGCTGTTGTAGATAATGTTGCTCTAGATAGTTTTGTACACTTTTCAAAGGCGTGTTCACCAATATATTGAATTGAAGCAGGGATTGTTACTTCTTCTAAAGAAGTACATCCATAGAACATATATGCGCCGATTGTATTGTTATTAAATGTTACTGAAGTAATTGCTGTACAATCTTCGAATGAATGAGCTCCTACTGCCCAACTAATTACGCTATCTTCTTCTGTTGAATTAACTTTAGAACCGATTGTTACTGTTGTTAAAGCTGTACATCCATAGAACATCTTGTCGCTGATCATAGCAACGTCGATATTTGCAGATGTTAATGTCTTAATATTAGCAAATGCTCCTTCACCTATTGTATTTTGATTCTTTGTTAAACTAATAGCTGGTAAAGAAGTATTATTGAACGCATACGCGCCTATGCTCGTAAGCGCTGTAGATTCATTTGCTGGAGTATCTGACAATATAGATAATGTTGTTAATGATGTGCAATCATTAAACATATATTGTGGAATTGTTGTAATTTCTGGAGCTCCAGTTACATTGTCTTGAGCGAAGTTTACTGTTTCTAACCAAGAACATCCATTAAACATATAATCATTGAAGATATCTTTCTTGAATGTTACTGTTGTCATTTCATCACAATCTTCAAATGCTCTAATACCAACGCTTGTTACTGAATCTGGAATAGTGATTGATTCTAAGTGTGTACATGCAGCGAATGCACTATCACCAATAGTTTCTACTTGTCGTAAATTGATACTTCTTATTGTAGAACTAGAGAATGCGCTATCGCCTACGCTCTTACATCCGTTTAAATCAAATGAATAGAATGTAACCTTCTCGAACGCGTGCGCGCCAATAGACGTTACATTAGGGAATTGATCTGCATCCGCAAACTTCGTACACCCGAAGAACGCATAATCCGGAACCGTGGTTACGGTTGGAGATAATACTAAAGATGTTAACGAGCTATCGTTTGCAAAAATATATGGAGCTAATACGCTTGTTTCTGAGATAACGTCTGTTAAGTTCAAACAGCTATCAAATGCGTGGTCTCCAATAGATGTAATTGTTGATGGTAAGAAAATATCTTCCATTGCATTACATTGATAGAATGCATATGAACCGATTGTCTTTAATTTTGTATTTGTGTTTAACTGAATAGCCTTTAAACCTACACAATGTTCAAAAGCTCTAGATCCGATTGTTTCAACTGCTGGAAGCTTTAATGATTCGTTTTCATCAAAACTTTCTGGAAAAGCGTTCTTAAATGCGCTATCACCAATATACTTTAATTTATTTAGGTTTTCTGCTATCTTAACGATTTGACCATTGTTACCTAAACCGAAGGCATTCTTACCTACGTATTCTAGATTTGTACATGCGCTTAAGTCGTATGTTGTATTTACCCAATCTTGAGTATCGTCGTGGTGACCATAGTTAACACCGCCATTAAATGCATTATCGCCAATATACTTAATAGAAGATGGTAATTCTAGACGCCATACATGTAATGGACACCATTCATCATCGTAGTATGTATCTACTACAGCTGCACCGAAGTTAGATGCAATACCAACAATTTTAGCGTTAGATACAGAAACATAAGAGTTATCTGACCATTGAGATCCACCAGCTAGCGTATAAATGTTACCAGTTGCTGGAATACGCATATTGTTGTTTCTTACTGAGTAGTTGTTATATCCGCTGTAAGTTGGGTAGTAGATGTTTGAAATAATATAGCCACCGTATTCTGAACTATAAGAGCCACGCATATAGCAAGAGCCATAACTATAACTTGAAGGAGCAGGCGCAGGGTGTGAATCGCCAACAGCATCAGCTGTGGCCTCAATATTAATATCCCCATTTTCATACTTAGTGTTGCTTACAGAAATTACGTAACCGATTAAAACGCTTAAAGTTAAAATCAAAGTTAGAACTGTTATGCAAACTAACGACGCCCTTTTATTCATACACCCAAATTATAACACTTATTTATATAAAGTAAATCCTTCAAGAATTATATATACTCGCGTAAATATTATTAACCTTGATAATTGCAAAATTTTTAATGGCAAATAGTGGGGAGTTTTTGGCAAAAAATATGTGTTTTTTAGCATTTTTTATGGATAAATTTACATTATTTTAATCTTCGTTGGTTTTGTAAAATTTGTGTAAAATTTAAGATTCTTTTAAGCAATTAGCCCAAAAATGGCTAGTATTATCGAACAAAGTGTTCTGGTTAGATTCTATTAAATTTTGAGGTTTGACTAGATTTGAACTAATGCTACACCGACTAAAATGCCGATCAAAATGAATGTAGCTGGTAATTTAGATTTGAACATCAAATATGCTTCTGGCAATAATTCGCCTACTACGACATATAACATAGCACCAGAGGCTAAGGATAAAGCGATTGTAAGTCCAATAGGACTTAAAGCTCCTACGAAGTAGCCCAATATAGCACCGACCACAGTTGGGATGCCTGTAGCGGCTGTAGCAACGATTGCTTTCCACTTTGGCATACCGCCAGTAATTAGAGGAACAGATACAGCCATTCCTTCAGGAATGTTATGTAAACCAATGATGATTGCTAGGACAAATCCACTGCCTGCAACCAAAGTAGAGTCATCAGCTGCATATGAAGCACCAATTACCATGCCTTCTGGAACATTGTGTAGAGCTATAGCTAAAGCCATAACAATACCAGCAACGAACAATTGGTAATTTGTACCACTCTTTCTGTGTTCTTCTAAGTGGTCTGCGTGAATCAATTCGTCCAAAGCATCAGCTGTCTTTGGGTGAGCACTTTCATTAACGTGCTTAATTTCATAGTTTGTATGATTATCAATAATCTTATTTAAAATAAATACAATCGCAAAACCTACAATTATACCAATAATTGTAACTAAAACGCTAATCTTAGATTCAGTGCCATCTACTTGCATAGCACTTGGAATCAAATCAAAGCAAACTACAGCCAACATTACGCCGCCTGCAAAACTTAGCAACAAGCTAACAATTTTAGATGAATCTTTCTTAAAAATGGCGCCAATAACACCACCTAAACCAGTGCCAACAACACCAGAAATGGCTGTTATGACAATAACCCATGCGATTGTACTCATATCTCTTTACCATTGCTATTGTATGACTAAACGCGTGAGCACGCAAACAAATTATATATAAAAGGGTAAAAAAAAGAGGACATCTTTCGATATCCTCGTACTTGGTGGAAACTATAGGGCGCGAACCTATGACCCTCTGCTTGTAAGGCAGATGCTCTCCCAGCTGAGCTAAGCTTCCTTAAGTGCAAGAGCATTTTAACACTACGAATATTTGTTGTCAAACACTTTATTGACACATTTTATTTTATATATTTATAATTGAGGTATGGCAGATAGAAAATCAAGCGGATGTTGCGGATGTGTATTTGGAGTTATAGCAGTAATCATCGTATTAGTGCTTATAGCTGGCTTCTTCGTAAGTAAGTATGTTACATGCGAAAAGATAGGCATCGCAGACGCTCAAGGAATCCTTCATAGATTCAATGAAACATATCCAAACGAAGCTACGCTTCGTAGTGAAGGTATGGAAAACTGGAAAGTATACGATTTTATGATGTGGATTATAAAGAGTGGCAACTATCAGCCAGCGACTTAGTTTAATGAAAGCGCAATCTTATAGACTTCATCTTTTGGTAGCTTGTTATTCTTAGCTACCATTTTTATTGCTTCTTTCTTATCTATACCTGTTGCAATTAATTCTTTTAATTGATCTTCAATTGTTCCTTTTGGGGCTTCTACAACTTCTTCGCCTTTATCTACAATAAGAACATATTCGCCTTTAGGATCTTGAATTTCTGCGTCCTCAAGTTCCATCTTTACGCATGATTCATGAATCTTTGTAAGTTCCTTTACAACATAAACATTTCTATTTCCTAAAATACTATGCAAGTATTTTAAATCTTTGTTTATATCGTATGGAGATGAATAAATAACTAGTGCCGAAGGCACGTTTTTGAAAGAAGAAATTAAAGCATCTTTTTCTTTATTTTTTGTAGGTAAAAATCCAATAAATGTAAATACTGGAGTTAAAATTCCACTTAGAGCAATTGCACTTGTCACAGCTGTTGCACCAGGTACAACTTCTACCTCATATCCTCTGTTTTTAATACCATCTACCAAGATAGCACCAGGATCTGAGATTGCTGGCATACCAGCATCTGTGATCAATGCAACAGACTTGTTATCTTTTAGATAACCCTCTATTTTATCTATAGATTCTTTCTCGTTGAATTTATGACAAGCTATAAGCTTGCTCTTAATATCGTAATAATTTAGAAGGCCCATAGAATGTCTAGTATCTTCACAAGCAATTACATCTACACTCTTTAGAGTGTCAATCGCTCTTAGGGTGATATCTCCTAGATTTCCTATAGGTGTGCCAACTAAATATAACTTTGCCATTAGTCTTTAACTACTTTGAATCCGTCCTTAGAATCTAATACGCTATAGCCCTTTTCTTTTAGTTCGTTTCTTAAAGCATCAGCTGTAGCGAAGTCTTTAGCCTTCTTAGCGTCAAATCTCTTTTGTGCGATAGCTAAAATATCTTCTGGGATATCTTTATTAACTTCTTCTAAATTCTCGTGTGCATCCTTTAAATTCAATCCAAATACTGAATCAAACTTTAATGCTAAATCAAAGATGTCTTTGCTCTTTGGTTCTTTGATCATTGTCCATAGAACGCCAAGTGCTAAAGGTAGGTTCAAATCGTCGTTAATAGCGTCTTCGAAATCCTTCTCATATTTTGCGATTACTTCTGGAGCTGTTTTAGCTTGAGATACCTTGTGTGCATATAAAGCATTTAATAATCTTTCATATGAAACCTTAGCTGCATCCATTCCTTCGAATGTGAAGTTTAGCTTCTTTCTATAGTGAGCATTTAGACAGAACATTCTAAATACTAGTGGGCTGTATCCCATTTCTTCTAATTGAGAAATTGTATATGTGTTTCCTAAGCTCTTAGACATCTTACCATTGTTAACCAACATGAATTCGCCATGTACCCAATAGTTAACTGTCTTCTTACCAGCAAGAGCTTCGCTTTGTGCGATTTCATTTTCGTGGTGAACTGGAATATGGTCAACACCACCAGTGTGGATATCAAATACTTCACCAAGATACTTCTTGCTCATTGTTGAACATTCAATATGCCAACCTGGATATCCCATTCCCCAAGGAGATGGCCATTGCATGATGTGTTCTGGTTCAGCCTTCTTCCATAGAGCGAAATCATATGGGTTGTGCTTTTGTGAATTTACTTCAACTCTAGCACCAGCTTGTTGATCTTCTAGATTCAATCTAGATAACTTACCATACTCTGGGAATTTATCAATATCGAAATAGATACCATCATCGATTTCGTATCCATATCCCTTATCTTCTAATGCCTTAACATAATCGATCATATCAGCGATATGTTCTGTAGCCTTAGCAATGATTTCTGGTCTACCAATATTTAGCTTTGCTAAATCCTTAAAGAAAACGTCTGTATAGAATGCTGCGATTTCCCATGGAGTCTTCTTTTGTTCTCTTGAAGCTTTTTCCATCTTATCTTCGCCATCATCACCATCAGATAATAGGTGGCCAACGTCTGTAATATTCATTACACCTTTAATCTTGTAGCCATCATATTTTAGAGTTCTTCTGAAAATATCCATGAAGATATATGTTCTCATATTACCAATGTGAGCATAACTATAAACTGTAGGTCCACAGCTATACATTCTTACTGCCTTTTCATCGATTGGTTTAAATTCTTCTTTTTGTCTTGTTAATGTGTTATATATCTTAAGCATTTTCCTTATCTCCTTCTTCGTTTTCCATAACGATTGAATATTTACATGCTTGCACGTGAAGCTTTTCTTCAAGCGCATCAATTCTCTTATTTAATCTTGCAAATTCTTCTAAAATTGGGTCTGGTAAAGATTGATCCAAATCATTTACTCTTACGTTATTTTCTCTAACAATTCTTCCTGGAACACCTACAACTGTTACGTGTGGTGGAACGTTCTTTACGATAACGCTTCCTGCTCCAATTTTTGAATCATGACCTACTACGATATTTCCTAAAACAGAAGCTCCAGCAGAGATCATAACATTATCTTCGATTGTTGGGTGACGCTTACCTACTTCCTTTCCTGTACCGCCTAAAGTAACGCCTTGATATATCAAAACATTCGTCCCAATAATTGCGGTCTCACCAACTACTACACCTACGCCGTGGTCGATAAATACGCCGCCTGCAATTTGTGCTCCTGGGTGAATATCTATACCATATTTTCTTCTTGATCCAGCAGAAATAATTGTTGCAATAGTCTTCATATGATGTGTATAAAACCAGTGCGCAATTCTATATCTGAATAACGCTTTAAAGCCACCATATGTAAAGAACACTTCAGCTTTTGATCTTGCTGCTGGGTCCTTTTCCATTGCTACTTGTAAATCCATTGCTACTTTATTCATCTTTCCTTCCTTTTCCATAAAAAATGGGATGCCATCTTTCAAAGACGAGCATCCCGTGGTTCCACTTTGTTTCGGATATTTCTATCCCTCATTACATCTTTCTCGCAGATTCACGTGTGGCATTTCCTCCACCAGCAACCAAATCGCACTTCTTTCAAACCTGTTTAGATAGCTTACAGCCGGTGACTATCATTCTCTTGAAACAGCATCTAAAATACTCTTATTTAGTTATAGCCTTCGATTTTTTATGTATACATATTATATTTACAAAGATTTAACTTTGTCAAATAAAACACATAGTGCATATAGCACGCATATATGATAGTATAAATAATATATAAGTAAACTGAGGAGTTAATTATGAAAAAGAGACCTGAAGAAGAACTAGATGAAGAACTATTGGATGATGAAATTCTAGACGATGAGATTTTAGATGACGAAATCATTGATGATGCAGAAATCATCGATGACGAAGTTTTTGAAGAAGAACCAAAGAAAAAGAAAGCAAAAAAGATTGCAAAGAAAGGCAAATTATCTAAGGGTGCCATTCTTGGTATTTCTATTAGCTCTGGCGTTGCTCTATTAACCGCAATCGTTCTTGTTGTCGTATTAGTAATAGTTCCTATGATAGGAACTAAGTCTGATGCAGTTCAAACAGTATCTTTTTCAACAACATATAGCGAAGTAGCCTTAACTACAAAAGAAAATAACTGGAGAGATGGCATGGTTGGCGGAAATGGTAAGACTGGTTTCCTAACAAATGGCTCTCCAACAAGTGATGTAATCACTTACCAAAACATAAATTATTTAATGCCTACAAACGCAAATAGAGACGATATGCCTACTGCTTCTATTTCACTTGATGCACTACGTCAAAAAATTATTAACTTTGAAGCAATTCAA
>JAEEGL010572108.1_pt1 | contig 12496 bp, 6 predicted proteins | sample 9134231 | NCBI WGS metagenome assembly JAEEGL01 (sample SAMN16246548, study PRJNA631951) | gut metagenome | biome: gut microbiome; feature: rumen; material: fiber-attached | host: Bos | place: Iran: Karaj | collected 2018-10
CCTTGGCCTTCTCGATCAGCTTCTCCATCATGCGGTAGCTGGCGACCATGCCCATGCCGTTGTTGGCGTCCATCACGACGGTCGTGGGCGTCTCCTTGACGATGTCGATCTTGGTCACGGGGAGGAGCGTGCCCTTGTCGATGCGGTCGAGGTAGATGGGCTTGAAGCGGTTGCAGCCATGGCTTTCGATGCCGCGGCGGTCGGATTCAAGCAGGACGTCGGCGCAGATGCGGGCGTCTTCTTCGGGCACTCCGTATTTCACGAATACGTCGATCATGAAGGAGTTCATCAAATCCCAAGGGACGAATGGGCGAGTTTCCATGGTTGGTTGTCCTGTTGGTTAGCTGTTGGTTTTTAGCTGTCAGCTCTCGGCTTTTGGCTTCAAGCTTTCGGATTTGAGCGATTAGTCGTCGGTTGACGGTCAAACGGTTAAACGGGCGACGCCTTCGGCGACGGCGGCCTTGGCGACTGCCGGAGCGACGAGCGAGCAGAGGCGGCGGTCGAAGGGCTTCGGAAGGATGTACTTCGGTCCAAAGACCAGTTCCTCGCTCGCGTAGAGGGCCTTGGTCTCGTCGTCTGCCGGGATGCGCGCGGCGGCGGCAAGGGCCTCGGCGGCGGCGAGCTTCATGCCCATCGTGATCTTGCGTGCGCGGACATCGAGAGCGCCGCGGAAGAGGAACGGGAAGCAAAGCACGTTGTTGATCTGGTTCGGGAAGTCGGAACGCCCGGTGGCCATGATGTAGGGCGCATCGCCCATGGCGGCGGCGACTTCCTCGGGGCGGATCTCCGGGTCGGGGTTCGCCAGCGCGAAGATGGCCGGGTTCCTGGCCATGGTCCTGACCCATTCGCCCCTGACTGCGCCGGCGACGGAGACGCCGATGAAGACGTCGGCGCCTCGGAGGGCCTCCTCGAGCGTACGGCAGGGCGTCTCCTCGGCGGCGAGCAGCTTGCGGCCCGACAGGTCGGGGCGGCCCTTGTAGATGACGCCCTTGCTGTCGCACGAAACGACCTGCGCCACGCCGGCGGCGATGAGCATCTCGCGGATGCGCATACCGGCCGCGCCTGCGCCGTTCATCGCGACCTTGAGCGAGTTGAAGGGCTTGCCAGAGACTTCGGCATAGTTGCGGACCGCCGCCAGGACGATGACCGCCGTACCCCATTGGTCGTCGTGGAAGACGGGGATGTCAAGCAGTTCCTGGAGCCGGTCTTCGATCTCGAAGCATGCGGGGGCGGCGATGTCTTCAAGGTTGATGCCGCCGTACATCGGGGCGATGGCGAGCGTGGCGTCGATGACGCGCTGAACGTCGGTCTTGCCCGTCTTTGCGCCGCCTATTCGGCAGTTGTCCAGCACCACGGGCCACGCCTCGACGCCGGCGAAGCTCTTGAAGAGGACGCATTTGCCCTCCATGACGGGAATCGCGGCCGTCGGCCCCCGGTCGCCAAGGCCGAGGATTGCGGTGCCGTCGGAGACAACGGCCACGGTATGGCCCTTGGCCGTGAATTCGAAGGCGTCTCCGGGATGTTGGTCAAGGTGCAGAACGGCCTTTCCGACGCCGGGGGTGTAGGCGAGGCAGAGGTCTTCAACGGTCTTCACGGGATGCGGCATGTGTAGGGCGACCTTGCCGCCGCGGTGGAATTCGAGGACGGATTCTAGATCGAGTTTCATTGGTCCAAGCTCCAAAATCAGGATTGCGGGCGCAAATAGCGCGTGAGGTTATTTTCCCAAAAATTCAGACGGGTTGCAAGTCTGGAAAACGACAGGTGCGTGACGGGAAATTATCGGCCCGATTTTGGCGAGAAGGGTGCGCGGGAGAGTAGAACCGCGCTTTGCGCGAGGAACAAATGTTTTCCGTGCGGCAGAGGTCATTTCCCGTCATGAAATTTATCAGTTGGGAATTTTGGCCAGGAAAACGCAACAAACGGCCGCGCTTTGTCGCGGCCGCCTCGCGCACACGGATCCCGACGATGCGGAGTCCCTGCCCGATCTTCCCGTCTCCCTTGCTTCCCGTGGCGAAGGCAACCCAGCGCGAACCCCTTCCCGCCTTCAACCTAAATGCCGCAGTCAAAGTGTCATACAGAGGCACGGAGAACATAGGAAAAGGGCTTTTGATGCCTTTGGAATCGCATGCAAGGCTTTCACCCCGAAGGCGTATTGCAAATGGAAGCCGTGTGCATCCATAAAACCCTCAATCTCTGTGCCTCCGTGCCTCTTTGTGAGAACGCCTGTTCGGGTCAACTGCGATTTTCAGGTTCAATGGGACGCTGACAAATTCCAGCCACACCCAACCGACATCCGGGTGCAGCAGGGCCCGATGTCCTTGGCGGCGATACCGGGACACGCGTATCCCGTCCGAGAAGTCCCGCCCTGTTTGCCCGTCCTGCTTCGTCCTCGTCGTTCAACGCGGATAAGAGCGCCTCCTCCTTGCCTGACGAAACCAAGCCTGCGCAACGAGGTCGGAATCTATCGGGCGGGACGCTGGTTGCTTAAACTTCCGCCTTCGGCTGCCGGTGCCGTTTGCTGCGGGGTGGACGGCCTCGTGTCCGCCCAATGCATCGCGCCGTCGACGGCGCGATGCCAGCCGGACAGAAGCGCCGAGCGCTGGGAGGAGGCCATGTGCGGCGCAAAGGTGTCGGCCACATGCCAGCCGCGCGCCGTCTCGTCCAAGTTTCCGTAGAGCCCTACGCCAAGGCCGGCCAGAAGCGCCGCGCCGAGCGCGGTCGTTTCCAGTACGGCCGGGCGTTGGACCGGGACGTCGAGCACGTCCGCCTGGAACTGCATGAGCAGTTTGTTCGCGCTCGCGCCGCCGTCCACCCGCAGGGCGGGACAGGCCCGTCCGCAATCCCGGGCCATCGCGCCGAAGAGGTCGGCGCTCTGGTAGGCTATCGACTCCAGGGCCGCCCGCACGATCTGCGCGCGACCCGTGCCGCGAGTCATGCCTACGATCGTTCCGCGGGCGTACATGTTCCAGTAGGGGGCGCCAAGTCCCGCAAAGCCGGGCACGAGGTAGACGCCGCCGGCATCGGGCACCGAGGCGGCGACGGATTCGCTTTCGGCCGCGGTGGAGATGATCTTCAGTTCGTCGCGCAGCCACTGTATGGTGGCGCCGCCCATGAAAACGCTGCCCTCGAAGGCGTAGGTCGGCTGGCCGCCGAGACGCCAGGCCATCGTGGTGAGGAGGCCGCTTTGCGAGAGGCGGAAGCGTCCGCCCGCGTTCATCAGCATGAAGCAGCCCGTGCCGTAGGTGTTCTTGACCATGCCCTCCTCGAAGCAGGCCTGGCCGAAAAGGGCCGCATGCTGGTCGCCCACGATCGCGGCGACGGGGATGCGTACGCCGAGCAGATCCTTGCGAAGCAGGCCGACGACCTGTGCGGTGTCCGTGACGGCCGGCAGCATGGCGCGCGGCACGTCCAGCATTTCGAGCAACTCTTCGTCCCAGTTCTGCGTGTGGAGGTCGAAGAGCAATGTGCGGCCCGCATTGGTTGCGTCCGTCACATGCGGGTGGCCTTCCACCAGGTGCCAGGCAAGGAAGGAATCGACCGTGCCGAAGCATAGTTCGCCGCGCTGCGCCCGTGCACGTACGCCGAGCGTGTCGAGAATCCACTTGACCTTCGTGCCGGAGAAGTAGGCGTCTGGAACGAGGCCCGTCTTCCTGCGTATGCATGCGGCGCAGCCATCCGCCACGAGGCGCTCGACGATGGGCGCCGTCCGACGGCACTGCCAGACGATGGCGTTGTGCAGGCATTTCCCCGTCTCGCGCTCCCAGACGAAGGTCGTTTCGCGCTGGTTGGCGATGCCGATGGCGGCGATCTCGGCAGGGTCGATCCGCGCCTTCGAAACGGCATCGCGCAGGGATTCGGTCTGTGAAGAGAGTATGTCCGACGGATCATGCTCGATCCAGCCCGGTCCGGGATAGTGCTGGGGGAAGGCGCGGGAGGCGGAGGCGATGGGGTGTCCATCGAGGGAGAATACAACGGCGCGGCTGCTGGTGGTGCCCTGGTCCAGGGCGACGAGATAACGCTTGCTCGGCATGGCGGAGGCTTTCTTTGGCGTATTGGGGTTCGGCGGATGGCGTACGTTAGAAGACGGCGGAAATGGCGAAGTAGGGCTCATGCTGCGTGCAGCGCCATCCGCCGCCAGCCCTGGTGGAACGCCGGTAATGGGAGGTCTTGTAGTAAAAGTGGAGGCGGATCGTCTTCGTGATTTTCGCGCGGGCGCCCACTTTGTTGATCAAGGTGTTCCACTTGTCGTGACCCAGGAAGGCGTCGTTGTCCGACCAGTAGACTTCGGCGCTGGCATAGGGGGTGATGTCGCAAAGGGGCGACGCGAGCGTTGGCGAGGTGATTTGAAAGAGGTTCCGGTATTTCCACTGGTCGGTTCCGTATCCGCAGTATTCACGGTATTCGAGGCGGTTCCGGTCGTAGAGCCTCCAGTTGCCCAGGGCGCCGCTGAGGGCGAAATAGGCGCCCGTCTGGTTCGAGGTCCACCATTCGGTTGCATGGGGGTCTGCCACATGCTCCTTCCTCGTGCGGCAGACCGTGTCGAAAAGGCCGAGGCTCAGGAAGTCGCAGGGTTTCCAGGAGAAGGTTCCGCTGTATTCCTGGTATGCCAGTCCGCGATGGCGGAAGATGTCCTCGATGTTGAGGGACAGGCGGCATTCCTCCGGGAGGCGGACGGAGAGACCGAAGTCCGTCATTGCCTTGCGCCTTCTCGCCGTGAAGACGGCGTTGCCGCTTATCGCGGGGGGAGCGGCCCCCCGGCCGGCGCGGGGTTCCGCCATGGTCCCGGGGCCTGGGGCGGAATCATCGGAGGATTCGCTGGAAAGCGCAGTCGGGGAACCGGCGGCTGCGGCGAACCCCCAAAAAAACAGGAATGGAAGAAAAAGAATGCTGACGGACTTCATGGGAGCGTTTCACAGAGCATGGCTCAAGCTGAAAAATTTACCACAAAGCCCAGCCCGCCGCAAGCAATCCTGCAAGAGCCGCCGCGACAGTGAAGTTTTTGCTTGAAAAAAACCAGAAAATGCCGCTTAATAGAAACATCCCTTTTTAATGCAAGGATTTCTAAAATGAGCGAAAAGACGATCGATAAGGCGGCTGCGGCCGCCAAGGCGCAGACGAACATTCCTCCCGCCAATCTTCCCGAGGAGCTGCTCCCCGTGTACGACTGGTACAAGGCCAAGGGCAAGGATCACATCCTTGCGGCAGCCATGGCGCTCGTCATCGTCATCGTCGTGCTCGCGATTTTCAAGTACAGGGACGGCCAGAACGCCGAAGCCTCCTATGCGCTCATGGGCGCTGAGGGCGTCGAAAGCTTCGAAGGGCTGAATGCGAAATATGCGCGCACGGCGGTAGGCCCGATTATTTCGCTCCGCTTGGCCAAGGCCTACTATGACGCCGGGCGCTACGCCGAGGCCGCCGAAACCTATGCCAGGTTCGCCCAGAAGAACCGCAAGCACATTCTGGCCCCGCAGGGACGTCTTGGCCAGGCCTCCTCCCTTGAGGCGGAGGCGGCGGCCGACAGCGGTGCCGGCGACGCCGATGGCGCGATGGCAAAGCTCTCCCAGGCGCGCGACATCTACGGTGAACTCTCCGGCGATGCCGCTTCGCCAGTCTACGCCGAGGCAGTCATGGGGCACGCCCGCTGCCTCGCCGCGATGGGCGACAAGACCGCCGCCGGCGATCTTGTCGACCGACTCGTCATCGAAAAGAAGGACACCCACTGGGAAGAGGCGGCCGAGAGTCTACGCGGCGTCATAGACCGATTCGAGGGCTTCAAGAGCAGTTCTGTCTTCGACAAGTTGGCGACGGTCGATGCGCCTGCGGCCGATGCGGCCGAAGCGGGCGATGCCGAAGAGGCCGTTCCCGCCGCCGATGCCGCCCCCGGGGCTCCTGCGGCCGTGCCCGATTCCGCCGAAGCAGTCAAGTAGCCCGGCCCCTTTTCGAAAGCGGGGTGCGTCTGGGGCTGCGCACCGTTTTTCTGCGGACGGCGTTTGACAGTCCGCGCGCGGTTTTGGTATAGTGAAAATACATCAGTTCTTTTCCTGCGGGTGTAGTTCAATGGTAGAACTCCAGCCTTCCAAGCTGGCCACGACGGTCCGATTCCGTTCACCCGCTCCATTTTAATCGCGGCAGATGCCGGCCTTTTCCAGCTTCTGCGGCGATTTTTTTCATGGATTCTGGCGGACTACTCATCATAGCCGGTGCGGGAAAGTATCCCCGCCTGCTGGCGTCCGGCGCGCGTAGCGCCGGTGTGAAGCGGCTCGCTGTCCTGGCGTTCAAGGGCCAGACAGACCGTGCCCTTTGTCGTGCCGCCGATCTCTCCGCGCGCTTTGGCGTGGGTGAACTGACCAAAGCGCTCGCCTGGGTCAAGTCGACGGGCATCCGCGATGTCGTTCTGGCCGGCCAGATTTCACCGGCCGCCCTCTTCACCACCCGCTTCGACCCCTATCTTCTTTCCGTTCTGCGCGGTCTCAAGGTCAAGAATGCGCACTCCATTTTCCGGGCCCTTCTGAAGATTCTCGAGGGCGAGGGTTTCCGCATTCTGCCGGCCTCGACATACATGGAGGACTGCATTCCCGCCGAAGGCCTCCTCACTTCCCGCGCCCCAGACGCGCGCGAGGAGGCCGACATCCGCCATGGCTATCGCGCCGCCATGACGATCGGAACCGTCGACATCGGACAGACGGTCGTCGTCAAGGACGGCATGGTCCTCGCCGTCGAAGCCTTCGAGGGGACCAACGCCGCCATCCGCCGCGGCGCGAAACTCGGTGGCAAGGGGGCCGTCGTCGTGAAGATCGCCCGCGACGGCCACGACATGCGCTTCGACATTCCCGTCGTCGGCGCGAAGACGCTGCGCGTCCTCCGCCGCTGCTCCATTTCGGCCCTGGCCTTCCAGGCCGGGCGGACCATCCTGCTCGACCGCGAAGAGGTGCTTCGCGAGGCGGACAGGCTCGGCATCGCCATCGTGGCGCTCCGCACGGATCTCCCATCTGCACCTACAAGACCCTAGGATTGTCTTCGTCCGGGTCCGATGCGCCTCCGCCCGACCCGCCTGGACGGCCAACATGAACGAAAGAGAAGATTCCCCTCTGCGCATTTTCATCGTCGCCGGCGAAGCCTCCGGCGATCTCCATGCGGCCCCGCTCATGGAGGCGATTCGCAAAGCGTCGCCCAGGCCCGTCGTCTTCCGCGGCATCGGGGGCGACAAAATGCGCGAGGCCGGACAGGAGCAGCTTGTCCACTGCGACTCCATCGCCGTCATCGGCCTCTGGGAAGTCCTGAAGCGCGCCCGCTTTTTCGCGCGACTGCTGAAGCGGATGGAGGATGAAATCCGCGACTGGGATCCGGATATTCTCCTCACGGTCGACTACCCCGGCTTCAACCTCCGTCTTGCCGTACGCGCGAAGAAGATGGGCGTGACGACCGTGCACTACATCTGCCCGCAGGTCTGGGTTTGGCGGCGGAACCGCATCTGGAAGATCGCCAGGGCCCTCGACCGTCTCATCACCATCTTCCCCTTCGAGCCCGAATGCTTCGCGCCGACGACGCTCCGGCCCGTCTACGCCGGCCATCCGCTCGTTGACCGCGCCGCAGAAACGCTCGCCCGGCCGGAGGCGGAACTCCCCTGGCTTGCCTCCAGCCGCCGCGTCGCCCTTCTGCCCGGGAGCCGCCCGAATGAAATCGCCAAGATCCTCCCCGACATGATCGGCGCGGCCCTTTCGCTCGAAGGACAGATCGAGGATCCCGTCAGCTTCATCATCCCGGCTTCCTCCGACGCGATCCGCATGCAGATCAACGCGGTTCTAGACACGCTCCCGCGCCGCCCCCACCACCTGGCCATCGTCGACGGCCAGGCCCGCGAAGTCCTGCGCCAGGCCGAGGCGGCCGCCGTGACCTCGGGCACCGCCACGCTCGAAGCCTCGCTCATGCTTTGCCCGACGGTGCTCGTCTATCGCACCGCCTGGCTGACCTACCGGCTCGGTCGCATCGTCCTGCGCAAGGCCGGCCACATCGGACTCGCCAACCTGATCACCGGCAAGGAGGTCATGCCCGAGCTCATCCAGAACGCCCTGACGCCCGACGCCCTTTCCGATTTGCTCGCCACCTATCTCACCGATTCCACCGCGCGTGAAAGGATGCTGGCCTCCCTGCGCGAAGTGAACGCCTTGCTCGGCGATGGCGACGCGGCGGAACGCGCCGCCCGCGCCGTGCTCGAAATGGTTCGATAGCCGCATCGTTCCACCGTTTCTTCGCGGCGTTTCCGAAGCGGTCGGAAGAAACCATGCACCCTTTGTTTTTTGGCGCCACTTTGCTAAAATCATAGACGATTACTACCTGCAAAATCGGAGACCAAATGAATAGCAATTCGTTCAAATGGGCCGTCGTAGCCCTTCTCGTCCTCAACCTCGTCTTTCTGTCCGTTCTCCTGCTGCGTGGCGGCGGGCAGCGGCAGGCGGAAGTCCCGTCCCCCGCCGAACCGAGTCAGGCCGCTGGCGGGGCGGCGGCTTTGGAACCCGCGCCCGCGCCCACGTCCCTGCCCCCGCCTCCCCAGGCGCAGCCCCTGGCCCTCTGGTCGTGCGAGCAGATTTCCATGTCGTCCAACCGCCTGGCACGGGTGCGCCTCGTCTTCTCGGGCGCCGTCGATACGAACTCTCTCGCCACGCGCCTGTCCTTCAAGGCGGACGGCAAGGCCGTCGCGAGCCGCATCGTGTCGGCCGCGAAGGCGAGCGTGACGGTCGATCTGCTCGACCCCGTCCCCGGCACGCTGGCGCTGGCGACGGTGGGCGAGGGGACGCTGCCCGCCCCGGGCTCCACGCTTCTCCTTCCCACGGCGGCCTCCGGCACGGCTGGGTGCGCACTCTCCCCCGCCCTGGCGATCCAGGACGTCCAGGTCCAGGCGACATCCCCCGGGGCCGTGCAGTTCATCATCCGTCTCAATCAGCAGGCAACCGCCGAAAACGCCGCCGACTTCATCCGCGTCACTCCGGCCGTGGACTTCTCCGTGTCGGCGCCGGCCCGCGACTACTGGCGGCACATGGGCAACGAGGTCATCCTCACCGGCGCGTTCGAGGTCGGCCGGAAATACAAGGTTGAAATTGCGAAGGGGCTGCCGTCGGCCGGCTCCGAGATCCTGATGAAGCCCTTCTCGACCGAGGTGTCCGTCCCCTCCTTCCCACCGTCATGCGCCTTCGCCGCTCCCGGGCGCTACCTGCCCCCGTCCGACAACTACATCGTTCCCTTCCGCGTGATGAACCTCACGAACTTGGAGGTCGTCGTCACGCGCCTTCTCCCGCAGAACCTCGTCCATTTCGTCATGCGCGAGACAGAACGCTACGACGGCTGGCGCAGCTGGCACAATGACGACGGGGACAACGCCGAGCGGCTCGACGTGGCTGCCGCGACAATCCACCTCCCCGTTCGCGCCGAACGCGACAAAACCGCCTTTGTCGCGTGCTTCCTGGACGAGGCCGTCAAAAAGCATGGGAACGGCGCCTACCTGGTCGAAGCCCGTCCCTCGTCCGCCAACGAGGAAGACCAGCCCAGCCCCTTCCGGAAAGTGATTTGCGCCTCCAACATCGGCCTCTCGCTCTTCCTGGAGGAAGAAGCGGGCGTCGCCCATGTCTGGGCCACGGTCCTCAACACGGGGGCGGCGCTCCCCGGCGTGACGGTCGCGCTCTATTCCGACCGCAACGAACGGCTCGGCGAAGCCGTCTCCGACGAGGCGGGCCTCGCGAAGATTTCCTTCGACGCGAAGCGGGGCGAACCCGTCGCGATCGTCGGATCGACGCGGGACGGCGACCTCACCTTCCTGCCCGTTGCGCACGCGACGTCCGCGGACACCCGCCAGGAGGGACTGCGCCCCTTCGTCGACGCGGACGGCTACGAGGCCTTTGTCTTCGCCGACCGGGGCATTTTCCGCCCGGGCGAGACGGTCTTTCTCCAGGCGCTCGTGCGCGACGGGCGCGCCGCCGCCCCGGCCACGGCCTTCCCGGTCGAGATCCGCGTGCGCCAGCCCGACGGCAAGCTCTACCGCAAGCTGACGCTCATGCCCGACGCCCGCGGCTCGCTCAAGACGGAGATTCCGATCCCCGAATTCCTCCCGTCGGGCCGCTATTGCGTGTCTCTGGACCTGCCCGGTGGCGGAACGCTCGGGGAAGCATCCTTCCTCGTCGAGAGCTTCGTCCCGCCGCAAATCAAGGTGTCCGTCGTCCCGGAGCGGGAAAATGCCAAGCCCGGCGAAAAGGTGTCCGTCACCGTTCGCGCGGAACACCTCTACGGCGCGCCGGCGGAAGGCCTTCGCGCCGAATCCCTCTGGTCGCTCCAGCCCCTCGACTTCAAGCCGGCGGGCTGGGAGCGCTACACATTTGGCAACCCGGCCGTGGAATTCACCGGCGAGGCCGGGCAGAAGCTCGGCACGACGCGCCTCGACGCCGACGGCAGCCGCGCGCTCACCATCGCAATCCCGGCCAACCTGCGCGGCCCGGCACGGGCCAAGGCGACCGTGCGCGGGACCGTATTCGAGAACGGCGGGCGCACGGTGACCGGCTACGGCAGCGTCGTCGTCGATCTGGCGCCCTACTCTATCGGCCTCGACATGACGGGGCGCGACTGGTTCAAGTCCGGCGAGGAGGTCCCCATCCCCTGGGCCGCCGCCCGGCTCGACGGCGCACCCGAGGCGGGCGTCGCCACCCTCGAGGCCTCGCTCATCCGCCTCGACGAGCATTGGAACTTCACGACCGGAGCCGACGGGCATTGCACGTGGCATTGCGAGAAAACGGAGTCCAAGGTCGCCGATCGCCTGAAGATCGCCCCCGGCGCGGCCGACGGCAAGGGCCTCTGCACCTTCCGCGTACCGGAGTGGGGCAAGTACCGCCTCGTCGTCGCGGACGGGAAGACCGGCGCCTCTTCCTCGGCCACCTTCCACGCCTCCAGCTGGGCCGGGAAGCAGCCCGAGGCGACCGATGCCTTCACCAAGCTCGAGGTCAAGCCCGACAAGAAGCACTACGCCCCCGGCGAGACAGCGGTTCTCCAGTTCAGCCTGCCCTTCGCGGGCGACCTTTTCCTCGTCCTCCGGCAGGGCAAGGTCCTGCAGACGCGCGCGTTCGCCGTCACCAACAAGACGGTCGAGGTCGGTCTGCCGATCACGGCCTCGATCGCGCCGGGCGTCGAAGTCTTCGCCACGGTCGTCCGCGCCGTGAAGCCCGAGGAGGTCTGGGCGCCGCACCGGGCACTCGGCTCCTGCTTCGTCAGCGTCCTGCCGCCCGAACGCGCGCTCCGCGTCGACGTCGCGGCGCCCGAGGTGATCCGCCCCTCCGCCTCGACCGAGGTGACGGTCCGCGTCGCCTCCGGGAAGGACGGCTCCGCCCCCGCCGACGCTCGCGTCACGCTTTTCGCCGTCGATGAAGGCATCTGCGGCCTCACGGATCACAAGACGCCTGATCCGACGGAGTTCTTCTTCACCCCGCGCTACGGGCTGCTTGCCTACTACGATGTCTACACGCGCCTCACGCAGGTCACGGACTCGAAGCTCACGGGCTTCCTCTCCCACATCGGCGGCGGCGGCGAGTCGATGTCCCTTGGCAAGCGTCTGAACCCCATTTCGGCGCGCCGCTTCCGCCCCCTCTCCCTCGCGACCTACGACGTGGCCGTCACGAACGGCACGGCCGTGATTCCCGTGGCGATTCCGGAGTTCACCGGGCAGGTCCGCTTCATGGCCATCGCGTGGACGGCGTCCGCGACGGGTTCGGCCGAGGCCTTCTCGCGCGTCCGCCGCAACCTCGTCGTCCAGCCCGACCTGCCGCGCGTCCTCGCGCCCGGCGACAGGTCCTTCCTCACCATCCCCCTCGATAACACGACCTCGTCGTCGGTCGACGTGTCAATCCGCGTCGCCTGCGAAGGACCCGTCACCGCCGGCAAAGCTCCCGACGCCTTCACGATGGCCGGCCGCACCCGCCGCACGCTCCTGATTCCCGTCGAGGCGACGGAGGCCGTCGGCGTCGGCCGCGTCTCGGTCCGCGTCGAAGGCTCCGGCGAGGTCTTCGCCGACACGATCGAGATTCCAGTCCGCCCCGCTGCGCCCTGGCGGACGACCAACCAGACGATCGCCCTCGCGGCGGGCGAGGCGGCCGACTTCCAATCGGCTACCGGCATTCTGGCCGCGTCCGCGAGCCAGATGGTCGAGATTCTGCCGCGCCCCGTCTGCGACATCCGCGCCGCGCTCGCCTATCTCACCGACTATCCCTACGGCTGCGCGGAGCAGACGACCTCCGCCGCCTTCCCCTTCCTCTCGGTCGCCAGACTGCCCGCCGGCTACTTCCCGGAGGAGCTCTGCTCCCGGGCGGAGAGCTTCATCAACGCCGCCGTCGTCCGCGACCTCACGATGCAGCGCTACTACGGCTTCTCCATGTGGCCGGACTCCGAGTCCGTCTCGTCGTTCGCCACCTACTACGTCATCCAGTTCCTCGCCGAGGCGCGCCGCGCCGGCTTCGCCCGGGAA
>JAEEGL010749503.1_pt1 | contig 12496 bp, 11 predicted proteins | sample 9134231 | NCBI WGS metagenome assembly JAEEGL01 (sample SAMN16246548, study PRJNA631951) | gut metagenome | biome: gut microbiome; feature: rumen; material: fiber-attached | host: Bos | place: Iran: Karaj | collected 2018-10
AAAAGGCAATTATGATACCGACTACTACAAGATATATTATCACGATACAGGCCTGCTGATTGCTTCGCTCGATGAGGAAGCACAGGAAGATTTGCGTGCCAACAAGAACTTCGGTACCTATAAAGGTGCCATCTACGAGAATGTGGTTGGCGAAATGCTTCGCAAGTCCGGTTATGAACAACTTTATTTCTACAAGCACAACAATCCCTCTTTGGAAATGGACTTCTTTGTTCGCGATGCCGATTCGCTGATACCAGTAGAAGTCAAGGCCAAGGACGGCGCCACTGCCTCGCTGAATAATCTGATTAATTGGGACTCCTATCCTGATGTGAAATATGGTATCAAACTGGGGTACAAGAACATTGGCTATAACGGCAAGTTCTACACCTTCCCCTACTTCCTGACCTTCCTTCTGAAACGTTTTCTGAAAGATCGCTGCAAATAACAGAGACCGACCTCCCCCGAGGCCGGCCTCTTTTTTATTTATCGTTATGGAATGCGAACTTAAAAGTGTGAATATACTTCTTGATTCCCATATCCGACACGATGGGAGCTGTCGTACTTAGATCAAACACCAGATCAGGTATCTCCTCCGAAACAATACCCTGAAGCCACTCCTGAATACTGGACAATTCCGGACATCCATACCCCCAATAGCATGTTATGCTAAGACGATCATCATCAATCAGCTCCGTCTCCAAAACAGCATCGCGCGAAACAAAATCTTCAATGTCGTAAGCATAACCTAACCGGGGAACATAAAACTCCACATCCTCGACTGTTTTCACCTTTTCACGCTCTCTTAGATTGACAACATACCCTTGTGAGAATATTCTCTTCAGGATACGCTCATACTCTTCGTGAGTCATAACTCTTCTTTCGTTCATAATAGCCTTATTTGATTTAAATGAATATTAAACTTGATTGCAAGGACAGTGCCAGCGAGAGCAGAACCAAGCTTGCTTGAGTTATGCCGAGTGCAGCCTGTCTTCGCAATTTTGATTGCAAAGATAAACCGAGCATGTTTCAAAACTTGGGACACCCCCTAATAGTTTAACTTTCTTTAAGAAAAATCCTTCCCCAGCCTCTTTTTTTATTTTGATACAGAATACAGAATACAGTTTTTTTTCTGAGAGGGGGTATGACCATATGGCTTTTAAGAGGTTTCTGAAAGAAATCTGCTTAGAATCTTGTTTGTTTCAAAAATAATCTCTATCTTTGCCACATAATAATATATGAATATGGATACAGATTACAAAGCAATTGCGGAAGAGATTAAATCCAAGGGATTTGCCGTAGAAAAGTGTGAGATGAACGATGAAGTACCTGATGAGTGGGTCGTTTTTAGTGTATGGTTCTATCTGCAACGGAACTTTTATATTGACTTGGATTGGAAGACCGGCACATATTATTTCTATTTGGATTCTAGTAAAGATGCTATCAAGAGCTATGAACCCAAGATCAAAACATTAGATCCGTATTCCGCTGAGGACTTTCTTGCTGATCATCTGCTTAAACATTATGATTTGCTTAAAGAAATAGCAGATAAAGTACATTCCTCGGGTTTTTATATGACAGAAGACACATCTGTAATGGATTTGTTTGAAGATGAAGCGTATAGAGCTATTCTATACTGGATTGTTGATGAGAATGGTGACGATACGGTATATTGTGTATGTAATCGTAATATCCCCTTAATGATGTTTTCTCCATATGCCGATCGAGAGAAACTTCTTGATGAAGCCAAACGAAGAGAGTTTGAAATCATAAAAGAGAAACCAGATTGGGCATCAGATGATGATGACTTGGAAGAAGACGAGTTGGAGTATAAGATTGTGGGCTTTAAGGAAATAGATTTTTTATTCTAAGATTTGCAGTAGACGACATTATTTCATAGGTATAAAAGGTGATATATATTTCGTTCTGAAGATTATATTTGCGATAGAAATCGATTAAAAGAATAATCTGTATGAATAATGTTGTAATTGTAAACGTATCAGAGCCCGATTATGCTGGTAAGCTAATCCACAAAGATCTGAAAATCATTGGTGAAGTAAACCTAAGAATATTAGCAGAATTGAACCGCCATGATTTCGACTTCCTCGACATTTCTGAGGCTGAATTTGGTATTGATCAAGAGGAATGGAGTGTCTGCCTGGGTTGGAGCCATTCTGGTCCCGTCTATGGTAACAGCGGTTGGCGCGACGTTGAGATATTAAAACGTTTTCTCGAAGAAATCAACGCCAAAACCATTCTCCTTCCAGACAACGTTCAGCGTCGTCACATCAACGCTGCCAAGAAGAATCCTACCATTGATGAGCTTCAGGTCAGCGACAACTGCCCCCTCTTTGCATTCGAAGACGGCAAACTGATGAACAAGAAAAAGACCAAACCCGTTTTCAACTGCAAGGCCTACACCGTTACGGGTGAGATCCGTGGCGAATGGAATACCTATCATCCCACTGTCGATATTCTTCTCAGCGATGTGGAAGTAAAGAAAATCAAGAAACTTGTTGCAGAGGCCAGTACCGACAACTTTCTCTATATACTTAAAGACAAGATGCCCAAACTCTATGATTTCTTGGATTGGCATTTCTACAATCTAGCCTGGAAACAGGTCGTAAAAGATGGGATGGACTACTACAACCTCAGCAGACGAGAAGCAGAGAATGCCGAAATGACAGGCGATGAATATAGTTGTCTTATACCAGAAGAGTTTGAATCGGATGATTAAATACAGGACTTTGTGACTGTGACTTTGCCACAATAAGCAGGTTTTGAGTAAAAATCTGTTTATTTTTTGTTAGTTTCAAGAAAATGGCCTATCTTTGTAAGCAGATTATAACTCTAAAACGATATTAATGGCTGACTATACTTATTTATTTGAGAACAACGAGTTTGTCATTTATGATGGTGACAAGAAATTGTGCAATCCTGACAATGCAATCATCAGCACAGATAATGAAGTTCTGACCAAGAAGTTGATTGAAGCATTGGAATGTGGAGAGGATTACACGTGTCCGGGATCATTATTATGCTATCACTACACCTACTGTAACCTCCGCCATCACTCCATTGAAGAATTCGTGAAAGAGTTTTGTTCCTATATGACCTATGATGCTTTCTTGTGGGATAAATACCTTATGTTCCGTCAAGGAGCTCCTGTTAAACAAGCAATCGCAGGCGCTTTTTCAGGGCTGTATTCAAGTAAAATTAAGACGTTCAATAAGTATCAGTTTATTGCGATCTTGGTGATTCATACTTTTTATCACTCATGGATGCTTTCGTATCGTATCATCGCTGACATCTTAGAGAATCTTGAAGGCAATAAATATGAAGAGATAAAAGACAGATTTATGGAAGAGCTTGACGAGTATGAAAGGATTGAGATGCATGATCATGATATAGAAATTGATGAAGAAAGATATGCCCGATACCAAACTGAGTTATCTGGCACGATTGATACGTTTGTTTTATATTTCACACTTCAATAATGTGATTGCATATGAATGACGTGATATCCTATTTAAAAGATTATCGTGAAGAAACTCCTGAATGGATTGGGAAATATCTTCGCGGTGAACAAATCACGTTCAAAGACATCATGTCTTCGAGAGTAGCGTATTATCCGAGATACTATATGAAACTCAACTGTGATGGAACTTTGATAAAGGTAGGTAACAAGTCCCACTCTGTTCATTCTTTCTTGTACGTGGATCTCATAAAAAGAGAAGAACTAGAGAAGCAGATTGCCAAGGAGAATAGTTTTCGCGGATATCATCTTGTTAAGCAAATAGAATGGCAGGAATCAGATATAATGCCTAGTGGTCAACATCATATCTTCAGGCCGATACCAAAAATTCAAGAAATTCCCTATTGTTTCTCGATAATAATGGAGCGTGATGAAGACAAAGACGACGCTTGGGGCGCAAAGTATTTTGTCGTCACCTTCCTATTTGGAAATTGTATAGACACATACTACTGGTTATTCAAGAAAGAATATTCTGTGGTTCCATGGCTTTTTATTCTTAATGAGAGATATAGAGGAAACATCTTTGAGCGATACATCCAAAGTCAACATTCATACCCCCAATTTGTAATATTACATATAAATGCCAATATTTGGAAAGGATATGAAAAAGTAAATAATGTATCTCCTGTATTTGGCGAGTTCAGGAGAAGACGTGATTTGTATTCATACAATGATATAAAATGTAATAATTGTAGAGAATAGGCAAATATCAGCCACGCTCTGGGTATAATTAAATAAAATTGTGGCTTATTTGCTACTTTTTTGCTTATTTCTTTCAACAATATTGTTTTTTTTACTATCTTTGTGGTCAAATAAGTAAGATCCGATATGACAAAAGTTTAAAAGCGTAAAAATGACATAGAGAAGAAATTGAGTTTGGACATCCAAACAGACTGAGATACAGAACTAGCACTTCAAGAAACATCGGTCGGCCAAGCTTCGGATGTTCGCGCTCTAACAAAGGGCGTGGACTAATAGATATTGTCCGATGTAGGCTGTGCTAGGCCTTTGTATCACTATCTACCACGCCCTCCTTTTGAAAGAGGGCTTTTTTTGTTCTCAAAGGTATAACTAAAAATTTAGAACAATGAGTAAAGTAGATTACCATCCTAAGTTTGATGAGTATGTTGAGATGATAGTAGCTCATCCCAATTACAAAGGTCTTTATTATGAAAGGAATAAAGATGGTAGAGTCGGCTGGGTAGTTACAGGCAAGTCCCCCAAAGGCCAAATAAGACAAAAATGGTGGGACGAGAAGTGTAAAGAACTTAATGTTCCCATACAGAAAGGATGCTATGCTAAAGTTGCAAGAATGATTCATCCAACTGGCTTGCATGTATGTCAATGCTGTGGGAAGGAAAGAAGCATTTTCTATGAATATCCTACCAAAAACACCGTCAAGGCCTTAAACAAGATACTGGGAATTTGTATAGATAAGGATAGTGATGAAGAAAGAGTACAGCTAACTATAAAGCAATTAATTGAGAAATATTGTCTGAATGACCGCCAGATGTATGCTCTTGCTAAGTATTTTGATCTCCCAAGACCATCTAATGTAAAACAACTAATCGATATGATTTACAAAGAACTTGTCGACAAGGAGAGCAGCAAGTTTTCGCCAGGTGTAATGTGTAATCCGCCAGACCGCTTCAACGGATTTCATTCATATGCTTTGTGTTGCCGTACAAAAAATGATACTGGAAGACACACAATAAATATGCAAACCTATAGTCAAGACCGTCGTGCTTATGAAGAATGGTCTGATGGTGATTATAATTTGGCAAATAGACTAATGGGGGAATTCAGGAAACAGCCAGAAATGGTATGTCCAATCTGCGGTAGAGTTGATAAAATGAGCGCAGACCATATTGGTCCCATCTCGCTTGGCTTTTGTCATAGCACCCATTTTGCCCCAATGTGTTCAAGTTGTAATAGTTCAAAAAACAACAGATTTACCTTGTCTGATGTACAAAAACTTATTGAACTAGAGAATCAAGGAGAAGATGTAGTCAGTTGGCATTCCAAATACATTTGGGATTTACTTAAGCATAAAATCACAAATGACAAAGAAGCTAAACTGGCAAGCTCTATAATGGCAAAGTGTCATCAAAATATATTATACTTGTTCTCATTAATTTACAAAGCGACTGGTACCGATTTTCTAAGTCGATATCTCCATCCGGAGTATTCTTTGTATGACTACCGATTTGATAATTTTGATTTATCTGATTTAACTAAGATGATAATCATTAAAAATGAATTAGATAGTAAAAACAAGCGTAATAACCAAGAGAGATATGTAAGGATTGCTTTTGAAAGCCTAGAGGAATTTGGTAATAAAGGAAATAGAAAAGTATCTTTCTTGATTAGTGAGAAGACTATTCAACTAAAAAAAATTATTAGGACAATTAAAAACGGGGACTTCGAAGAAGCAGACAATGAACTAAATATTCTCATTCAAAAGATATCACACCATCTAGCAAATACGGGGTGGTATGGTCTACCAGACGATATAGAAGATCTTGGCTATTTTATGGCAGCTGAAAACCGAGAAAAACGTTAATTTAATAGGAATAATAAAACTAATTATGAACTGCTTGAAGAGGAATTTACGTATGAAAAGGAAGATAGTAGTCTATCACCCCAATTTTGATGAATATGTAGAGATGATTGTTGCTCATCCAAATTATAAAGGTTTATATTACGATCGAGGAAAAGACGGTCGAGTAAAATGGGTTGTAACAGGCAAATCCACCAAAGGCCAAATAAGACAAAATTGGTGGGATGAGAAGTGTAGAGAACTTAATATGACCATAAAAAGAGGTTGTTTTGCAGAGGTTGCCAGAAAAATTCATCCAACAGGTTTGCATGTGTGCCAATGCTGTGGAGAAACAAGAAGTGTTTTTTATGAATATCCTACTAAGAACACAGCGAAACTTCTTAATAAGATCTTGGGTACAGATATAGATCCAAATGATGATGAACAAAGAGCAGAATGCACTATAAAGGAAATCGTATTAGGATGGTGCGATTCTGATGTTAAACTAAAAGCGCTCGCAAAAGCATTTAAATTGCCAGAACCTAAAACAAAAGAAGAACTGATTGACTCTATTTATAATAGAATGGTGAAAGTAAATAGTGGCAGATTCTCACCTGGAGTTATGAGTAATCCTCCTGATCGGTATAATGGTTATCATTCATATGCATTGTGTTGCAGGACTAAATTTGACACAGGACGTTGGACAGAGAATATGAAAACTTATATACAAGACAGAAGAGCATATGAAGAATGGGCAGATGGTGATTATAACCTAGCAAACAGGCTTATGGGGGAATTTCACAAATGTCCCCCTATGGAATGTCCCCAATGTCATAAGATTGCAAAAATGACAGCAGATCACATCGGGCCTATTTCTTTGGGGTTCTGTCATAGCATACACTTCGCTCCAATGTGTAAAAGTTGTAACAGTTCTAAAAACAACAGATTTACCTTGTCTGATGTACAAAAACTTATTGAACTGGAGAATCAAGAAGAAGATGTAGTAAGTTGGCATTCCAAATACATATGGGATTTACTAAAGCATAAAATCACAAATGACGAGGAAGCTAAACTGGCAAGCTCAATAATGAAAGAGTGTCATCAAAATATATTATACATGTTCTCATTAATTTACAAAGCGACTGGTACAGAGTTCTTAAGTCGATATCTCCATCCAGAGTGTTCTTTGTATGACTACCGATTTGATAATTTTGATTTGTCTGATTTGTCTAAGATGATAATCATTAAAAATGAATTAGATAGTAAAAACAAACGTAATAACCAAGAGAGATATGTAAGGATTGCTTTTGAAAGCCTAGAGGAATTTGGTAATAAAGGAAATAGAAAAGTATCTTTCTTGATTAGTAAGAAGACTATTCAACTGAAAGCCATAATTAAATCAATAAAAAACGGAAACTTTGAAAAAGCAGACAATGAACTGAAGGGTCTTATCAAAGATGTTTCAATGCGCATATACCAACTTGAAAAGTGGTATTAAACCCTATAATAATCAAATAGGAGATTATCCTCTAATGTGGCGGCTGAAGATTCTCCGTTTTGACTTGAAGGGTGAAGAGGCATTTTCCTTCATCCTATTTATTTACCTTCTTTGTCTTTCATCATCTGGTAAAATTCATCGAAGGTTATTTGGCGTTGCATTAGTAAATCATAAGGGCTGGGATTCCTAAATTCCCATTCCATTTCTAAAGCGCCCCCTCCATTCTCTATTTCAGGAAGTCCGCCAATTGCTTCTCGAACAGTTACAGGTTTGGGAAGAAACATATTATCATCATCAAAAAGTTGTTGTGGTTGGAAGAAATTTTTATCGGGGTCTAATGAACCAATAATGAAAACTCGTTTCCTTTTCTGCGGAACACCAAACCACATAGCATTTAATTTTAGAGGATTACCTACATGATAGCCTTCATCTCTAAATGCATGAATGATGTCCTTTATGGTTTCTCCTTGCCTCATGGTTAATATGCCTAAAACGTTCTCCATAACAAAGAATTTGGGCTTTAGAACTCTGACTATAGCAACAAATTCTCTAAATAGCTGATTTCGTTTGTCATTCGGGTCACGCCATCCTGCATAAGAAAAGCCTTGGCATGGAGGGCCACCAAGAATTACATCAACCTCATTCTCTCCGCATGCAGAGAAAATCTTATGCTTGGTTTCCTCTTTTGTTATATCTCCAAGGATAAATTTGTCCTCGCTGGCATATTTGGAATGATTTAAAATATTTGTTTTAATGATATTCCTGTCATATTCATTGGCAGCAAGCAGATGAAATCCATTTTGAATAAAACCTTCTGATAATCCTCCACAACCAGCGAAGAGGTCAACGAAATTATAACTTTTTAGGTGTGGTTTGATAAGTGTGGATACAAATCTACTTAGTAGTGGAGGAACTGCATTCCCAATCTGTATGAATTGTGATGCTTTTGAACCTACAAATATATAATCATCAGGAAATGATTGTAATCTCGCAGCTTCTCTATTTGAAATAACCCTTTGTTGGGAAGGATGTAGATTACACCCATTACCAACGTGGTTGAAATATGTAGATATTGTATAACTTGGTGCATCCCAACGCAGTCTACCGTAATATGTTGTCCTTCCACCAGTTGCACGTATGCCATCTAATCTCCTGTCAGAGATAGATAATGGAATATCCTTCCAATTACCTCCTTCAGGAATATGGCATGCTAATTCTTTAGCATAGTTGCCAATTTTGTGTGCAACATGATTATACAATATCATCTTAGTTATTAAAACTGGAAGAGGGTATACTCTCCTGTGTATTACATTTCGTTTAATTTGATTTGATAAAACTCATCAAATGTAATCTCTTTTCCCATCAACCTATCGTAGGCAGAGGGATTCTCTATTGTTATTTCTATCTCATCTTTTCCACCACCATCAGGAATTGGAGGCAATGAACCAATTGCCTCTCTTACAGAGATATACTTAGGTAAGGGGAATAATCCTTCTTGTTTCTCTGAAAATAAAGGGGATGGTTGATTGATTGTGATATTATCACGACATCCAATTAAAATTACCCTTTTTCTTTTCTGTGGTACGCCAAAATCAGCAGCAGTTAATTTTAACGGATTCCCCACAAAATACCCAGCATCAGCAAAGGCCTTGATTATTTCTTTAATTGTTTCGCCTTTCCTCATAGTAAGTATGCCTGGAACATTTTCCATTACAAAGAATTTAGGTTTCAATGTTGTTACTATGTCGACAAAATCTCGAAAAAGTTGATTTCTTTTGTCATTCGGATCACGCCATCCTGCATAAGAAAAGCCTTGGCATGGAGGACCACCAAGGATAACATCAACCTGATTCTCTCCGCATGCAGAGAAAATCTTTTGCTTAGTTTCATCCTTTGTTATATCTCCAAGGATAAACTTGTCTTCACTGGCATATTTGGAGTGATTGAAAATGTTAGTTTCAAATACACTTTCATCAAACTCGTTAGCCGCCAAAAGTTTAAATCCATTCTGAATAAAACCTTCTGACAATCCTCCACAGCCAGCAAAGAGGTCAATAATGTTGTAACTATCCAAATGTGGCTTAATGAGTGTAGAAATCATTCTTGCTAGCAATGGAGGGACTGCATTCCCAATTTGTTTGTATATTCCAGATTTTGTTTTTGCTATAAATACAAAATCGTCTGGGAATGACTGAAAACGAGCAGCTTCACGAGTCGATATAACACGCATCTGTTCCGGATGGAGATTACAACCGTTGGGGACGCGATTGAAAAATGTGTTTATGGTATAACTGGGTTTGTCCCATGTTAAACGCCCATAATAGGTCGTTCTGCCTCCACCGTCACGAATATTGGCAAGTCTGTTGTCTGTAATCTCTTCTGGAATATCCTTCCAGTTGCCCCCGGCTGGTATATGCTGTGCCATATCTACTTCATGTTGGCACATCTTATAAGCTACATGATTATATAGTTTCATAATGTTGTCTAATTATATAGTTTATTTCCTCTTTTTTAAGACCATACAAAGAACAGATTGATTTATTCTGTTTTACTTCATCTTGTTTCAATATCTCATCTGTTATTAGACTTAATTCAATTATTGGTAATTCGTCTAACTCATAATTGTTGATGTGGTTATTAGTGCTTGTAACCTTAAATCTCCAATTTAACAATGCGCTATTAAGTAAAACTTTCATCCTAGGGATTAATTCTTCGTTGACGGTTATGTAGTTGCAAGAATTACCTAATACGTCGTTCTTCTGGCATTCGATGAATTTTAAACGAACCTTTTGTAGCTGGTTTGAAATTTGCTGACATACAAGACGAATCTTCCCATGGTCATATTTCATATAATCACTTGATTTTTTATCAAGAAATTCTGACTTTACATACTCATGATTAATATCATTGATAGAATCTCCTGAGAGCATATTCCCTCTTACCAATCTGAGATTTGTCGGCTCTGAAGTAATATAGTTTCGGAACAATGATAAGTCTAACTCACCACGTTTATTTCTTATAAACGACTGGGCTTTCAGTAATGGGAATGATAATAGTTTCTTTAGAATATCCCATTCAACCTTTTCAATTGAAGGGATCTCCCAATTAGATTTAAAGACTTGTTTTACATCTTCTAAAGAAATTTTGTATTCTTTACCTCCCTGAACTATATCTATTATGTTTGTACTTTCGCCCTTAGTTAAGTGGAAAATACAAGTAGCTTGTGTGACATTGTCAAATAGTGGATCATCCTCAGAGAAGAACTTTATGTAAGACACATGATTCTTTGATAATAAGTGTTTTCTTAATGATGATGCAGAAATGTCTGCGAACAAGGTAGAAGGACAGATTATTCCCATTTCTCCATCCTTTTTCAACATTCCGAGCATAGCCTCCAATGACAATTGATAAAGGTTTAGCATACCTTCAATGGAATACTTGTAGTATGTTGAATTTCGAAAATATTTAGCCATTTTGTTGATATTCTCAACAGTAGCAGTATCCATTTTGTTTTTATTTGGTTTCAATACCAAATAGGGAGGATTTGATACAATTGCATGAAAACCGTTAAAGAAAAGACCCTCTAAATCTTTTTTGCAAATTGCCATTTCGCTTTCAAAGATATCTTCCTTTATTAAAGCGTTTTTAAGAATAATATGACTCGCGATTATAGCTGCCTTGTTTGTGTCAAGGTTCTCAATTTGTGATAAAGCATTTATTCTACAAATATTAAGAGCTATTGGGTCAACGTCAACAGCATATATATTATTTAAGACAGAGTCCTCTTTGGAAAGACCAAAAATCTGATTAAGACAAATGACCACTTGCTTGTAAAATCTGCCAGTACCCGTCGCAAAATCCAAAACCTTAATATGTGAAGGATTTTCTATTTTTACATTAGCAAGGGTTCTGTACACTATGTCATACGCTATCTGTTCCTGAGTATATACCGCTCCGGCTTCTAACAAGTTAGCTTTTGACTTCTTTCTTGAAATTCTACCATTCTTATATGTGTACAAAGAGTTGAGGTAAGAAATATGCAATGCTTCGCAGATTTGAGGAATGCTTTTGTAATCCGGATCAGGTGGTAGAATATCTAATTGAGTAAGTTCGCCTTCAAAGAAATCAGAATAATTGCTATGCGAATAATTCATGCAGCACTTACTCATATAAAATGATATGAGAGTGCTTATCATCTTTGTATGAACCGATTTAAAAGCATTATTAATGTCTTGTTCGGTCGGTGACGAATCAGACACTATATCATGAGGGAAATCCTTTGCTATTTCTATTTTTTCAGCAATAAGTTTCTCTTCTTTTTCACGAAAATAATCAATGTTGTATATCATTTGCTATCATTCATTTATTTGTTCTTGGTCTGCAATCAAATCCTTCATGTCAACATGTAGGATTTGAGAAATTTGAAGAAGTGTTTCAAGATTAGGTTGACTTCGATTACAAACATACGAATTAACCGAGTTGAAACTTTTATCCAACTTCTTTGCAAGCCATGTCTGCGAGATACCTTTCTCGTCCAAAACTTCTTTTATACGGTTTAGCTTCATATTTCTATAACATATTTCTGTGCAAAATTACACAAAATTTTTGAATGTCCTAATTCTTTTTCTAAAATTTATGATATTTGTGACTTTTAGATAGTCATTGGGACAGGCGTTTGGGTATCAAACCTACATAATACCCAAGTAGAATCTGTCCCTTCGACTAGTTGATATGACAAGTGTATACAATTATGCATATATACCATTCTATTATCCTTTATAATATTTGGCTACCGTGTAAACATATAATGCCATGTAACTTATCAATGCTTTAATATTGTCAGACAATGTTGGCATCTCACTGGCTGTTGGATGGGCAAACCTGACTCTATCATTATAGATATTGTTGAAAATGCCATTAAAGCCGT
>JAEEGL011707953.1_pt1 | contig 12496 bp, 9 predicted proteins | sample 9134231 | NCBI WGS metagenome assembly JAEEGL01 (sample SAMN16246548, study PRJNA631951) | gut metagenome | biome: gut microbiome; feature: rumen; material: fiber-attached | host: Bos | place: Iran: Karaj | collected 2018-10
CGATATCGTTGGTGAAGGGCTTGGTTCCATCAGAAGCATCGTCGAGGAGAAAGTCAGTGCTACAGAGGCGTTGAAACGCACTATGGGTTTAGCGCCACAGAAGCAACACGACAAGCCTCTACAACAGCTTAATGTCCAAACTGGTGTATTCGTAGTTCGAATCTCCGGTAAGGATTTTGAGATTCACAATAACTCCTTGTCGAAGGTCAGTCTGACCATCGAGAATGGCAAAGTGATTCTTGACATCAAATAGCTGTTGTCACAAAACACACGTCTCAACTCAACAAACCAGCTGGGAAATGAGATGTGTGTTTTTGTTGCTTAATTTTTTAAAATCCACTATTCTGACCAAATAATTCCATAACATTTATGGTTGAAGAACCATTTACTTGATTATAATAATTATTAACAAGATTAGTAAAATTAGCATTTACAAAATTCTGTATCTGTTTATTTAATACTTCTTGCATATCATGATTTTTAATTTCATCTGGATTTGTATAAGGATTTTTAACTAAAGCTGTTGTATCGAAACCATTGGATTCATTGTTCCATCCAATAATTTCCATAGTATTTTCAATCATTTCTTTAGAATTTAAAATGGATTTCAAACCAGATGGTGGATCATATTCTCTTACGTAAAAACAGAATGCTAAAGCCATAGAAAGGTCATCATGTTCACCTTCTTCTGCTTGTATTTTTCCATTTTTATCATTAACTAATCCAATTAATTCCAATATAGCTTTTCTAGATTTAATACAAGAAGGATTTTCTGTTACTGCTGTATATAAAGCATCCATAATCAAAGGTCTATTCTTTGGATTTGTATATATACCATATCTGTATTTTGGCTTATTTCTCATTTTGGAATTTAGAATAGGAGTTCTTTCTTTAGATTGGTATAGATTAAAATTATTAGCTTGTCTTGTTAGATATTCATATACTTGATTACCAAAAGAGTTAGCTTCTGGAATAATTAAATGATTTGGATACATTGTAGCAACTTTTGCTATAATTGGACAGAATTCATCAACTCTACCTTTAAATTTAAGTTCCGCTACTTGTTCACAATCTACATAATCTATAACCTCTATAGTAGAACTGTCTGTACCAAATGCTGAAGCTGTATCTATTCCAAGCAAATAAAATCTATCAGGATCAACATCTTTCCATTGTGATAATATAGCACCATTTAAATTAACATCTCTAAGTGGAGCTTGTTCACATGATTGCAACTCTCTAATTGTTTTAGATGGTAAGAAAGCATCACCACCAGAAATAAATTCACAGTTAAGTTCCTGTGCAATTCTCCATTCAACATTATTAAGAATTTCACATTGTGTTCTATACCAATCTGGGTCATCAGCAAATTCTTTAATCATTTGCCATTTTAATACAACTGGTTTATAAATAGACTCACCAGAATTTGCTTTTTGCCACATTTTATAATAGAATGCACCAGTTCCAGTAGTTCTATTCGGTGTAGAAATTATAAATGTAGCATAAGGGTTTCCACATTCTTTAGCACTTTTTTGAGCTTTAACGAGTGATGGACCGCAAGATGTGAATGCAGACTCAATACAAGTTATGAATGCCGCTTCGTCTATAATCAAAATACTTAATGATTTTCCACGGAATACAGAAGAAGGATTTGCTGGATTAACACCAGAACTAAAACTTTGACATCCATTTTTTAAGATAAAAGTTTGTTCAGTTCTTTTATCATATTCTGGTCTCATCCATTCAGGTAATTCATCAATCATATTTGTTATTTTACGATTAAAATCTGATGCTTCATCACCGGAACGTGAAAGAACGCCTACGACAACATTTTCATAGAATGTTACAGCCCATGTGATAAAACCTTGCGCTAATGTAGACAATCCAACCTGACGACTTTTAAGAGTTACTAAATAATGGTCATTAACCATTGTATCTAGAACACCTTTTTGAGCATCATATAATTTAAATAATTCATTTCCACCAGGAGTTGGAATCATTACATAATGAGTTATAAAATAATAACAATCGTTTTTACATTTTATCCACTCTTCAAGATGCTCTAACTGTTCTTTAGATAATTGACTAATTTTCATATTTAACTTATAATTTAAACATTTTAATTTATTTCTATATTAAATCTATTTTTTAATAAATTAAAATGCACCATTAAACACACAATTCGGATATTTTAACATGTCATCCTGGCAACAAAATAATATTCCAAAAAAGCACACAATGGAATATCTTAGATTAAAAGAGAAAATTTTATTAGAAAAAAATAAGATGTATAACTTATTTTATCATCCATTCAAACAAAAAAATAATTTTTATACAAAAAAAGAATTTAATTATATAGAAAAAATAGAATCTAATAATACAGATTGTATTACTGTGTGTATAATAACACACAATAGAACAAATGTTGCATGTGCTACAATACAATATCTTATAAAAAATCTTAAATATAATAATTTAAAATGGTGTATTAGTGATGATAGGTCAGATAAGGGTCATATAGAAAAATTAATAAGTTTATTTAAAGAAAATGGAATAGAAGATGTAAAAGTTTGTCGATCTACACCGGATTCATATGGTCTTGGTGCCGCTCTTAATAAAGCTTTAAAATACTCTTGGGAAAATGGCAATTTATCATTAACAGTAGAAGATGATTGGATTTTACAAAGAGAATTAGATCTTAAAAAATATGCTGATGTTCTGCTTAATGATCCTGATACTTCTATGGTTAGGTTAGCATATTTAGATAAAAGACATCAATTATCTGATTATAATAATTTTCTATATAAAGTTGGAAAATCACTTTTTAATTTTATTTTTAATAATCAATGTGGATTACGTCATAAAAGAATTTATGACGCTATGGGATATAATAAAGAGAATTGTAATGGTGATAAACAAGAAGAAGATTTAAGAGATAAATATAATTCTATATCTAATTTTGGTAAACATTATAAAGTTCTTTTTCCAAAAGAATTAGCTATTCATACATTTGATGATCCATCCTTATATTTTATACATGCTGGAAAAAGTACAAATGGTCATACATGGTATGAAGTTCCAAAAAGATTTAGATGGATATATGATGCTGATTGGCTTAAAAAAATAAATAAGATAAATACTCATCCAATTGTTTTAATCACAGATGAAAAATATACAAAAAATGTTGAAAAGATGATTAGACAAATAAGAAAATATACAGATACAAAAATTTATATATTTTGTTGGAATAGATCTGCAGCAGATAAGTTATATGAAAAATGCTGTAATAATATTAGAATTGTTAATATTAATCAAGAGATGAGAGATTTTTGTATAGAATGTGCTGGTGATTTAAGCAATAAAAAAGGATATTTTGTTCCTCCAGTTGGATTACTTAAATTTTTAATTCCAGAAATTTTAAAGGAAAATACAGCATTATATATGGATTGTGATATAATAATCAATCAACAGTTTTGTGAGTTGTTATATATGGATTTGGATGATTATTATTGTGGTGCTACAAAAGATCCATATAGAATTAAAAAAGATGTAAGTGATTATCCAGTAATGAATGCTATTCCAGGATATTTTAATTCTGGAGTATTATTGTTAAACTTAGATCTTATGAGAAAAAATAATATTTCAAAATTATTATTTGAAACAAAGAAAAATCTAGAATATAAAGTTCTAATGGATCAAGATACTTTTAATATTGTTATGCAAGGTCATGTTAAATTTTTAGATAATAAATATAATTCATTAATACCAGTAATACATGACTTACTTGAATTAAGAAAAGATATAACTCTAGATCAGATCAATGAATTTTATAATAAAAAATATAACAAATACATTGATATTGTAAATGAAGCGGTATTTACACATTTTGCTGGTGGATGGGCAAAACCATGGAACAATAAAGAATATAAGAGTAGATGGGATAAAATCTAACATTTTGGGATTTAAAAATGACATTTAAATTAAAACATAATATTCCACAAAAAAATACAATGGAATATCTTAGGATAAGAAATGAACTTCTAAGTAAAAAAGATCCAGAAAAATATGCTAGATTAATAAAGAAAAATAATTCTTCTCCTGAGAAATATATTAAAGAAACAAAAAAGAATATAACTGATAAAAAACAAGAACCATTTTCAGATTATAATAACGATGTTCCTCTTATAAGTTTTATAATTCCTGTATATAATTGTAGAGATTATATTAGTAGATGTATAGATTCTATTTTAAATCAAACAATTAAAAATATTGAAATTATTATTATAAATGATGGATCTACGGATAATGTAGAAAATATATTAGAAGAATATTCTAAAAAGAATCAGAATATAAGAATAATAAATCAACAAAATAAAGGTGTTAGTTTTACTAGAAATATTGGAATAGAAAATTCTAATGGATTATATTTATCTTTTATAGATGGGGATGATTGTATTAGAAATACAATGGCATATGATACTTTAAGTAAAGCATTAAATAATGATTTAGATATTTGTTTTTTTGATTTTAGAACATTTAAAAATGACGAAATAATTAATGATACTTATTATATCAGTAATAACTTAGATAATGCTCCAATAAATAAAGTTATTATGCCAAATAATATTAAAATATTTAATAGATTATGTAGAAATTGTTGGTCTGCAATTTATAAAAGAGATTTTTTAATTAAAAATAATTTGAGATTTAATCAAAATACTGGAATTGGGGAAGATGCACTTTTTAAATTTGAATCTTTATTATATTCAAAGAAGATAATGTTTATTAACGACTATTATTATTACTATTATTATAGTCAAAATCCAAATTCATGTTCATCAAATATAAATAATAAAAATCTTAAAGAATTTGTAGATAAAAGTATTAAAGCATATTTAGATGAATTATTTATCTTATATTTTAAATATCTAAACACAAATAAATATTTGATTTATAAATATTTAAATTTTATGCTATATGAATTATTATTATACATAAGAACATATTCAGAATTAACTGTTTTTATAGATAATAGACTTAAATATATAAGTAAAGAAATTTATGGAAAAGATATCAATTCTCTTAATTATATCGATAAAATTAATACTATAATAAAATCTAAGAATGTTGTGAATATAGAAAGTCTTATATGCAATGATATTACTGTTGCTGTATGTACACAAGAATATAGAAAATATAATCTTTTAAATACAATTAAAACTTTACTTCCACAATGTACAAGAATATGTGTATGTTTAAATAATTATAGTGAGGTTCCAAGAGAACTGATGAACAATAAAAAAATTATTTATATATCTGCAGGAAAATATGAAAAATATAAAGATCTCGGTTGTATGAATAAGATGTTTTGGTGCGGAACTTATGATGGATATTATGCTACTATAGATGATGACATAATATATCCAAATAATTATCTTTTAAATTTAAAAAATAAATTAGATCAATATAATAAAAATGTTATATGTTCTTTATATGGATATTATTTCGATATAAAAAATGGAATATTATGTGATCAACTTTATAGATTTCATTTTATAGATAAAATATATGATGATAATTTTCTTCATGTTGTTGGAATGGGATGTGCTATGATGTATCCTTCTAAAATTAAAACAAATAGATATATGTACTTAAGTCGACCAAAAAATTTTGGCGATGACGAGATTACAGCCGTTTATGCACAACAACATAATATTCCAATGATAAGAATATCAAATCAGGATTTTCAATTAGAAATGGATATTGAATTAAATAATCGTGGATTATGGACAAATCCAAAAGGTCAAGAAGAAAGACGTAATTATTTAAGATCATATAAAAATTGGAAATTAAATACTAATTATTGATGTTATGGAGTTTCTATATATATTAATTTCTGAGTAGTATAGATAGTATTCTATAGTTGTAATTATATTGTTTTTTAACAGAGAAAAAGAAAGGAAAGTTAAAATGAGTTATGATTTTAGAATCATTAATAAGAAAAATAATAAGACTGTAAATACTGGAAAGAAAAAATGTGATATATTATGCTATGGTGGAACAATAAGAGTACACCCAGAAGATATGTCTCCATGTCAAGTTGAAGATTTTGAATTTAATATGACATATAATTATGCTCCTTTACTTTATAAGTATATAGGTAAAAAAGAAGGTATTAGATATTTATATGGTCGTAATTTTATGGAATGTGTTCATGCGTTAGAGATAGCTATCAAGGATATTAGAATGGATTATATTAATGTTCTTGATAAAGATGTGGCTGGAAGAGATCCAACTAAAAAGAAATGGGTGGAATTCTTAAAAGATTATACTTATGATATTCCTAAAAAGAGTCCTACAATCAAACAGATGGAAAAGCAGAATCCAATAACGGATGATTATTGGGCATGCACTCCTAATAATGTTATTAAAGCATTGCAGCATGTTTTAAATTGTATGTATTGGATTATGCAAAATTATAAGTTAGAGAAATATTCTAACTTTACATTTACTGGTGATTAATATAATGATTTAAATTTATGAAGTCTAAAAAATCTTCAAAGTCAAGAAATATTAAAAGGCATTTTTGGCACAGATGTGTTCAACGTCTTGGATTTCCCATAGATAATAAAGAACTTGTTAAGAAAATTCAAAACTTTAAATCAGATGATAAAACTTTAAGATTTCATAAAAGACAAAGTCTTTCCAGAACAGTCTGGATATATTATCATGAATCAAATGATAGATATTATAAAATAATATACGATAAAAATAGAAAGGAAATAGTTACAATATTTCCATATAGAAAATCACAAAAGGAAAATAAACATGATAGAATATAAATCAGATTCGTTTAAAATCACTGATATGGGAAATGGAATTTGGTATGTTTTTCATTTTTTTGATAAATGGAGTGCTACATTCGATTTTCGTGAGGATGTTGAAATTATTGTTGATTCACCATTTAGAAAATGGAAAAAGATGTATAAACGTTAATTTTTAACCAGCTGTAGAAAGTTACAGCTGGTTTTTTTGTTTAATTTTATATATAGTATCTAAGATATAATGCTAGATAATAAGCTATAAAATTACGTCCAACTGCTTTAGATTGAATTGTAAGGTTATTATACCAATCATGTAAATTTAATTCATCTACAATTTGATCTTGAATATCACCAATTATTTTTTTAAAATAAATTACTTGCTTTGTTGTCTTAATACTTAAAAGCTTTTTAACATATTCAAGAAATTTATTTGTTTTAATGGCACCAAAATCTCTTACATCTTTTAATAGAACATAATATGCAGTATTAATCTTTTCTTTCATTGATGGCTGCATTAAAGTATCAATATACTGTTTACTTAAATTTCTATTAAACTTTGTGATACCAACTGCTAGATCATAAAACATATTATTTCTACGTCTGTATATACAAATATCATCACTAATACGGTCAATAAACTGTCTCAATTTAGTTTCAGACGCTTGATCATATTGTTCTTCATCCTTTGTTTTATTTGTTTGTTTATTCTTAAATATTTCATAATATTTACTCATAAACGAACGAATAGATTGTTTAATACGATTCTTTAATGAATATATCATATTAAATAATTGATCACTATTATCATTTTCTATATCTCTTTTATACTTATTGAAGATATAAGTAGAAAAATATATAATAGATGCAGAAATTGTTTGTTTAGAACGAAATATATGATTTTTACTTAATGAATCTAAGGCTGTTGTAAATACATCTTTGAGACAAATACTCTGTCTATTACCTTGTGATTTAGGAGTTGTGAAATTTCTTAATGTATTTGTATATGTTCTTAAACTAAATAGATGAAAAGTCATTTGAGCAGCAGGAATATTTTTATATTTAAGAAATTCCTGGCATATTAATATTAAAACTGTTGTATATGGATCATGTACAATTTTAAATGAGGATCTCTGTTGACCATATTTTTCCAAGGAATAATTCATTAATTTCTTTTCATCTGTATTACACATATGAAGAATATCTAAATATATAGAAGATACTTTTGTGTAATAACATGTTTCTGATAAATTTGATAATTCCTGAGCAACAAATTTCATTATGTAATTATAAAGTTGTTGTAAATTAATTACAGCAATTATATTTTTATTAGAAATATCTTTAATTATTATTTGTTTTGGAAATGTCATGGCTTTACTTTCTTATAATTTCTACATCAATTGTTGTACTCTTATAATCACCATTTGTGTCAGTGATTGTTCTGAAACCTACATATTGTGGCGTGAAGTTTAATAATTCTTTCTGTGTTAATGCACCAGATCCATCTACAAGATTTGTTACAAGGTCATAATCAAATTTAATATCAAATTCTGGATCTAAAACTTCAACATATTCAACACCTTCAATAGATCTGCAAACTCTATTTATTTCAGATCTATCTAGAGTTTTTTGTAGACCCATCTTTTCACTATCATTATAATATTCACTTAAAGTTTTAATGATTTGACTTTTTAAGCTATCATCAGAAACAGCAACTTTATCCTCATCTACTTCTACTTTTAATTTAATAGATAATGGAATAGTATATTTTTCTACATCTACCCAATTTCTACCATTCCAGATACAAGTTTGCATATATCCTTCTGTGTCTAGTTCATCTTTAACTTTAATTATCATTCCTAATGTTGGCTTAATTTGAGTATATGAATAGATTACATCTCCACTTCTAGAAATTGTTGCTATTCTTACTGCAATATATCCAATATAATCCGTTACTGGAACTTTATCATCACCATCCATTTTACCATTTATAACATAATAAGCTATAGGATCTTCTGGTTTAGCTTTAATTTCATCATATTGGTCTTCTGGTAAAAATATTACACCATCCGGTTTTTCTTGTGTATAATCTTGCTGTTTTCCCCACCAAGGTGTATGAATATATCTAGATTCTACTTCATAATCACATTTATTATATCTTAAATTTGTCAATGAACCATAAGTATCAGCAAATTTAATATTTGTAAAATCTGTCATCATTCTATTACTACTGAAATTAACATTTTCTAAAAGTTTCTGAATGACATTCAATTCAAAATCTCCGGAACCACTCATAACACTTTTATAATATGGTTCATATATGCTTGGAACTTCATGAACATGATAAACTTTAATTTCTTCACCAGTTACTTCATTAATACCTTGTTTAATTCCACAAAGATAATTGTCTACTGTAATACTCGATTGCATGCAAGAACTTAAATCTTGATTGATAATAACATCTGAATAATATTTCTTTAAAACTTGCCATTCCATTACAATGAGATCTTCACCTCTAGCTTTTGATCCTCTTTCGCCTTCAATATTATTAGAATAATCAATTCCAATTATTTCTTCACCATCATGAATACATAGAATATTGCCATTCTTATCACGCTTTGGTGCATGTGCTAAAATATAAAATTCATATCTTTGTTTACCATTTGGTATCGTTGTATAATCTGGAATTATAAATGATATAGAATTATATTTCTTAGTTGTATATCCGCCAGAATTTGTCACAGTAATATCTTCATAATAACTTTCTGATGTTTCATCATATGTATTATTTTCTTTCCATTTAGTTATCATTAGACCTTTAAAATTAACCATTTCAAAATAATTCTTCTTTAGAACTCCATCAGAATTATATTTTGGAAGCATATCATCTACGCTCCATTCATAATCTAAATCTATAAATTTATGACATGTATCTGTTCCATATCCATCTATAATTCTATTTGCTATATGATTAAGATTAAATTGTACTTTAAGCGGATACTGATTATTGATATTTTTTATTGTCGTATAATCTGTTTCAAAATTTGTATTATTACATTCTATAAAAGCATTTTTTGTTAATGAATTTGAAATAGAATTATTATAGATTTCTGTAGAAACTCCTGTAACTTTTGTTGCTGTATAATAATAAGTTGCCATTCTAGTATTTTTATTTAAAACAGCATTAAAGATTGTCAAGAATCTTAATTTATCTGGTCCACTATAATATAGAGAATTTTTTGGAAGAAGCATTTCTCCTGTATTCGGATTAAATTCTGGATCTATTAAATCATATGTGATATTTCTTGTCGGAACAATATTATTTGCCGAATCAAAGAAATTTAATATAAAATAAAGAGTAATATCATTAACTTTAATATCACTTCTTTTAAGAATAGGAATACAATCGGATAATGTTGTATCTGTTACAACACTATTTATATTATTATAGTCATCATCTGTAACAAGTCTTTTTCTAGATTTTAAATTTACAATAGCATTGTGTTTTAATTCTGAAGTTGAAAGAATATCTCTACCGCCATATGCTGCATTTGAATTGATAACACTATATCCTATATTCATTGAATTCCATAAAATTGGATCACCTCTACTGATAACATTATTAACAACATTTCCATCTGCACCTTTTGTAAGTTTTAAAACACAAACAACAAGAGATCCTGGATTTGGCTGTTTACCCAAAACTCCGTTTCCAAAAGATATTATTCCTTTATTATAATATCCAAGCCAATCATATTGTTTAGAAGTAGAACCTATTGTATATATTCCGTTAATACATTCTTCCCATTTTGTAAAATTACAAGAATTTCCAGAAGAATCTGTAACAGGAACAGAAGCATCAAATTTTTGTATATCTGTAAAATTATCAGCCTGTGAAGATTCTATTGTTAATGTTTGTCCAATTGTTGGTTCACAAACATAAACAGTCATGTCAGCAACTTGACCTTCAAATGTTATTTGTTTTTGATAAAATTGATTTTGACCAAGATCTTCTGGAATATAAAAGGATTGAACTTCATATTCACATTGTTCAAATGTTAAATTAAATCCACAATATTCTGGAGATCCAGTACTTTCATTTACTCCGACATAAACTGGTCTATAAAATCCATTATAATCACATACAGTAATTGCTGAATTATTAATAATTCTACCTTGACTAGATTTATCTATCTTACTTTGATCTATAACTACTGTACTTGCTGCTGTAGAACTATCTGTAGAATTATTATCAGACTTGATAGTAAATGTACAGCCACCACCATAGACTTTAAAATATTTACTTAAATTAAAATTAACGACAGAACTTGAAAATCTTAATGGTATTGTAAAAAGAACTTCTACTTTAGCGCATTCTGCTTTAGGAATTTTAAATCCAATCCATTTTGCTAAATTTTGAACAGATTCGTTCATATTAGCACTTACAAGAAAAAATTCATTATAAAGTCTAGATTGGTAATAAATCTGATTACTTGTCAGAATACTTAACATATCTATCAAATATGCTAAATAACTAGCTTTACTAATATCACTCTCTTCAGATATACTAAAATATTTTTTAGCGTATTTAACAAGTTCAGCTCTTATTTTTTCACGTGAACCATAAATATTAACACCGCTATCTATGATTTGATTTAATCTTATTGTATCTGAAGAATTATTTGACATATTAATTAATCCAAATTTTTTAATTTATTCACGATCGTAGAATAACATTTTAAGTAAAATCTATTCTATCAAAATATAATCCTGTATTATCATTATGGTAATAATTACATTTATTTTTTTGCCTTTCATAAAGCATATGACTAAGACAAATAGAATCATCTATACCATATAATCTCTTCTCGTAATCATTGTAATGTAATAGAGTACATATTTGTTTATCTATTGATGATTGTGGAATATAAGTAATTTTTAATGTTATCTTATAAAAAGCATTATCAAAATCAGGACTTCTCTCAACATTAACAACTTCAAACATTGGTGGATTTCTTAAATAATAATTATCTGAATCCTGGCATTCAGAGAAAACAATAAAATCATGTACATGACATTCTATTTGTCCTTCAGATGGAAGCCAACATGTTGTTATTTTCTCTGAATATGTAACGCCTTTCTCATCTGATGTTGGAGTTGTTGTTAAAGATTCTACGTTATTAACTGGAAAATCTAATATTTTTCTCCATCTAAGACTACTTAACTCACCAACTAATTCATATGTTCCATTTAATAATTTATCATCATCCATATAGGAATTTTCAAGATCTAAAGAATAATATGTAACATTTAGTGCCGTAAGAGACCAATTCTGATAATATTGAGTTAATAATTTAAAATAATTATTAACATGATTAAAATCAGAATAAAATTTTTGTTGATTTGTTACATAAGTATCATTCATAATTTTATATTAGAATTTATAATCTTTATAAATATAATCATCAAAAGATGAATACATTTCATTGTTTATAAGATTTTGTATATTAACACTTAGTTTCGTTTTATTTTCTTCACCTATGATAAAATATAGAACATCGGGCATAACACCTTATCACCGCAAATCGTTTACTTTGGACAAACAACTGACTCTAGATTTATAAACCACCAACTAAACCCATTGCTATGTTCGACACAATAAAAAAACTGCGACA